>ENA-ORSQ01000364-ORSQ01000364.1-human-gut-metagenome-genome-assembly--contig:-NODE-364-length-32152-cov-7.521264_pt1 | contig 32152 bp, 20 predicted proteins | sample MGYA00241900_ERZ509164 | MGnify/ENA primary metagenome ERZ509164 (study PRJEB26280, sample SAMEA2338807) | human gut metagenome | biome: human gut; feature: human-associated habitat; material: faeces...
ATCGGATTCGCAGACAAGTGAGTGGTATAGTTATTTCGAAAACGATGTACTAGGATCATCATTTCATGATCAGATAGCTGTAATCATCGATTACTGCACAGATCAGTCTGCGAAGACCTTCGTACAACTTATCATTTGCATCATCTGCCTTGCAGTCGGAAATCTGACCAAGGAGACGAACCTTGCACTCTTTTGTCTCCGGATTGATCACTGCAAATCCATCATTTGTGCTGTCTGCCATATCTGCCTCAGAAGCAAATAATGTGAATTTATCCTTGTACGGTGCACTTGCATATGGACAGAAGCTCTTGCAGTTGCCGCATTCGTTACACATATAATCTACATGGATCACCTGATTCATTGCCATTCCCGGAACTTTGATGGAGATGTTTGCTCTGTTTGGACATACATCTACACAATTCTCACAGACTTTATTACAGGTCAGACAGCGCTCACTTTCGTTCGCAGCATCCTTGCTTTCTTTGAGTATTGCTTTTTTGGAGTAACAGTCTTTTTCTGTTCCCGGTACAGGCTGTCCTTTTACAATATCATGTCCAAGGATTGCTTTTGCAGCAACCTGTGCGTCGCGGATCGCTTCTACGATCGTAGCAGCTCCCCTTGCACCGTCACCGACAACGTAAACGCCTTCTGCACTTGTCTCCATTGTCTTATCATTGATGCGGGCTTTTCCACGCTCATTGACCGCAATACCATTTGCTTCATAGAACTCAGTCGGAACTTTCTCGCCAACTGCAACAATCACTGTATCAGCCAAAACTTCTTCTGTTTCGCCCGTTTCTGTTACACCTGCACGTCCGGAAGCATCCATGCTGCCAAGTTCCATCTTCTTACAGAGCAGTTTGCCGTTTTCCAGAGATACAGGAGAAAGAAGTTCTTTGAACTCTACGCCCTCTTCCAGTACTTCCAGTAACTCATCTTCTGCTGCTGGCATATAGCGTTTGGTTCTTCTGTATACCAGGTAAACATGTTCTACACCTTCTGTACGTTTCGCAGCTCTTGCAGTATCCATGGCAGTGTTACCGCCACCGATCACAACTACGTTTTTACCCAGCGCAACCTTACCGTCAGTTGCTTTGAAATCTCTTAAGAATTTCAGAGCGTTGATGGTTTCACCCTTTTCAAGCTTCAGAGTACCCGGTTTATTTGCACCTGTTGCAACGATCACTGCGTCATAACCCTGTGCTTTTAATTCCTGTACAGATTTCACTTCTGTACCTGTTTTGATCTCCACACCCATCTTCTGGATGAAGGAAACATCTTTATCGATTGCATCATCAGAGATACGGAATCCCGGGATCACATAACGGATCACGCCGCCGGCTTTCTCTTCTTTCTCAAATACTGTTACAGAAGCACCTGCTCTTGCAAGGAAGTATGCAGAAGCAATACCTGCAGGACCTGCACCTACAACAGCTACTTTCTTACCGTCTGCTGTGCCTGCTTTGATCTCACCGATCACTGTATCATATCCGTTTTGTGCTGCGATGAGCTTAGTGTTGCGGATATTTACAGGTTCTTCATAGAAGTTACGTGTACATTTGTACATACAGTTGTGCGCACAGAGAGTACCTGTGATAAATGGAAGTGCATTTTTCTCAAGGATAACTCTTAATGCCTGTACATAATCGCCTTCTCCTGCCAGCTTCACATAGGTTGTGATATCTTGGTGAATTGGACATCCTTCTTCGCATGGAGCAAAGAAACAGTCAAGGAGCGGAACCTCTGAATCTGTTTTTCTCTTAGGAAGCGGTTTGATGCTCTTTACATGGTGAGCATCTTTTTTCGCATCCTCGGCCAACTGCTCAAGTGCAGCTACATCAATACCTTTCCATTCTTTCACACCGTTAGCCATTACTTTCTCTGCCATCTGGGTAAATCTCTGATATCCGCCCGGCTTCAGAAGTGTAGTTGCCACTGTTACAGGCCATACACCACATCCGACGATACGGTCGATATTATAGTAATCAGCACCGCCTGAATAAGCGATACGGAGTTTTCCGTCAAATTCCCGGGAAAGTCTGGCTGCAAGAGAAATGGATAATGGGAAAAGAGATTTTCCGGACATATACATTTCTTCGCTTGGAAGTTCATTTCTTGTAACATCTACAGGGAATGTATTGGTGATCTTCACACCAAACGCAAGGTTCAGTTCATCTGCAAGTGCCTGCAGTCTCTTAAACATCGGGATCGCATCTTCGTACTGTAAGTCATCTTTGAAATGGAAATCACCGAATACCATATAATCATATCCCATGTCATCCATAGTCTTTCTGGCAAATTCATATCCCAGGAGAGTCGGGTTACATTTGATAAATGTGTTCAGATGTTTCTCTTTAAACAGATGATTTGCAATGCTCTCAATCTCGTTTGGAGGACATCCATGGAGAGTAGAGATTGTTGCGGAATTACAGATATCAGACGGAATCGCCTCAATATCCTCTTTTGTAACTTTTTCAAATTTATCTACATTGTCCAATAACCACTGTTTACATTCTTTAAAGATTTCAGTATCTTTTGCTTCCATCATACTGTCAATGAAAGTATTAACCTTTGGCTCTTTGATTCCTGCAAGATCATATCCAACGGAAATATTGAACTGGAATCCGTCCTGTGCACCCAGATTAAATTCTTTGGCGATCACATGCAGGATAAACCATGCTTTAATATATTCTCCCATTGCCTGAGGAACATAAAGCTCTGTAGACCATTCACAGTTATATCCTTCATCATCTGCAAGGATACATGGTCTGTTGATACAGGCTGCAAGCTCTGCACCGTCCATCTTCTGAACTGTTTTCAGCTCAAAGAAACGTGCGCCTGCATAGTAAGAAGCAACAATGTTCTGTGTTAACTGTGTATGCGGTCCTGCAGCAGGTCCGATCGGTGTTTCCAGATTTCTCTCAAATATATTCAGCTTCCTGTCAGTTTCCGCTGCATAAGCTCTGTGCTGTCCGAAAACTGTTCCTTTTGTTTTCTTTTCTTCTAATACCCAGTTCATTAACTGTTCAAAGGGCATACAGGTCATGACTTCACTCATAATCCGATCCTCCATTATTTCATACGGTATGGCTTCTCTCCATCCGTTCTATATTTTATTTACATTTATTTTTGCCAGGCAGAAAACTTATCTTTTTTACAATTCTTTACAGATTAACCATTAATATCATCTGCAAGTTCTTTTGCAGCCTGACGGCAGTCTGCCATAACTTTTGCCTCGTCGCATACAAGGACTTCGCGGTCTTTCATCAGGACTTTACCGTTACATACAGTAGTCTGGACCATGCTTCCGTTTACACCGAACATCAGATGTCCGTTAATGTTGCTTTCATTCATTGGTGTCAGCGGATCATAATCGATCACGATCACGTCTGCTGCCGCACCCTCTTTCAGGACACCGAGCTGTTTCTTAAAGTATCTGTTTGCAATCTTTGCATTTCCTTCAAAAAGCATCTGTGGAACTTCTCCCCAGGCTGCGTTCGGGTCGCAGAGGCTGTGTTTGTGTAAAACATTTGCAACCTTCCAGGATTCCATCATATCATGAGTATATCCGTCTGTACCAAGACCTGTGAGGATTCCCTTCTGTACCATTCTCATGGTTGGAGGACATCCGCATGCATTACCCATGTTAGATTCCGGGTTATGTACAACCATGGTATCTGTATCTTTGATCAGATCCATCTCATGTTCATTCACATAGATACAGTGACCGAGCAAAGTCTTCGGTCCAAGGATGTTCCAGTCATGAAGACGGTCAACAATACGTTTGCCATGCTCTTTCAGACACTGATGGAGATCGTAAATGCCTTCTGCTACATGGATGTGATATCCAACACCTTCCGGTTTTAGTTCATTGCAGAGAGCCATTGTCTCATCAGAGATTGTAAAGGATGCATGCATACCCATCATTCCGGCGATCATATCACTGTCGTCTGCAAGTGCATGCTTGATAAAATTCACGTTCTCCATTACAGATTCTCTGGATTTCTCCATTCCGTCACGGTCAGAAATCTCATAGCAGAGGCAGGTACGCACACCTAAATCCTTCGCAGCTTCCTCGATCGCATTGAGGGAACCTGTAATATGGCCAAAGCTTGCATGGTGGTCAAACACTGTGGTTACACCATTCTTGATAGAATCAATGTATGTAGCATATGCAGAAAGCTTTGTCTGCTCCAGTGTCAGATGACGGTCAACTGTCCACCATAAGCCATCCAGAATATCCAGAAATCCCTGAGGATTATATCCGTTAATGCTTAAGCCTCTTGCGAAGGAGCTGTAGATATGCTCATGGGCATTAATAAATGCCGGCATGATAACCCCACCCTTCGCATCAACAAATTCAGCATCCGGATAAACTTTCTTTACCTCTTCAGTTACCCCCACCATTACTATGGTGTTACCATCCATTGCTACAGCACCATTCTCCAGGAATGGGTTGGATGCGTCCTGTGTGATCATTCTTCCATTACCAATTACCAGCATATAGTTCCTCCTTTCACTTGTCAAAAACTACCAATTCGATACTGCTTTTTACCTTTTGTTTAGGAATTATGTACTAATACTGTAACATACTTCTCCGAATAATGCAAGTAGAATTTACAAAAACTTTTTGGTTTTTCAAATTTTTTTTAGGCTTTATGCCATCTCCGGTGAACAGATAAAAAAAGAACGGGGCAGTCATTGATGACAATGAACAACCTCGTTCTTTTTTTGATTTTCCTGTTTTCTGATGAAGCTGATTTTATGACAAATTTTCAGGTTTGTCAACAATTTTTGTAAGATAGGAGAGTTATCCTTCCATAATCGCAGAATTAACCCTGAGCTGTTTTCGTCCATTCTTCCAGAGATTCTCATCCAGCTCCACCTCATAGCCGCCGCCATTTCTCACATGCCACTCATAAAATGGTTTCTGTATATCTGCATACTCTTCCATGATATTCATGATCGTACCGCCATGGATGACAAGTGCCGCCTCTGCCACATGGCTGCGGATACATCCGGACACAACCCTGTCAAATCCTCTCAGGTTTCTGCTTTTAAACCCTTCCCTGCTTTCTCCTCCCGGAAAAGGCAGAGTACCGTTGCTGTCAATCCATTCCTGATAGTGCGGATTACCTTCCAGCTCTTTATAGTTCTTATTTTCAAATTCTCCGAAATCGCATTCTGCCAGTTCTTCAATAATATGTACCGGCTCTCCCGGAAAAAGAATCTCTGCTGTCTGCACACATCGTTTCAGAGGACTTACATAAACCGCCTGAACCTTTGGATAATCCATCTTATGCAGAAACTCTGTTCCCTCCTGACATAACGGCTCATCCGTTGTGCCGATATATCTGGAAAGTTTATTCCCTTCTGTTTTTCCATGTCTGATCAGCCATAACTTAATCATCTTTGATCACCGTTCCGATCCCGCAGATCACGCGCGTCACCTTATGGCTGTATGCTGCCAGCTTCGTACATACACGCCCTACAGCCTCTCTGTATTTTCTGTCAAAAGCATCCACAGGTACAACCCCGTACCCTACTTCCTGAGAGACAAGGACAATATCCGGATTCTTACAGATGATTTTTTCCGCAAGATCTGACACATCTTTTCCATTCTCCAGTTCACTGCGGATATACTGCTGAAAACCAGTCACACCCTGAGCATTCATCAGTTCCTCCTCTGTGACAGAACCGCCGTCACTCCACCTTAACTGTGGATACTGTTTCCTGGCATATTCAGTCTTTCCCTGATATGCACCGCCGATTATCATTTCCATACTCTTCTCCTCAAAAATTAGAAACCACCGCCAGGATCAATGCCATCCCAACTTCACAGATACAAAGAAAAAATCCCGAAATATCCCCGGTTGTCCCGCCAAAGTACTTCATCGCAATATGATGATAATACCAGAAAATCAGCAAAGCTCCCACAAAAGCCAGACTTCCCCATACAGGCCGGATCAAGATCATTCCCGCAGCCAGAAGCACCAGATAGACGATCAGCACATTTCTCGAGAGCACATCTGAAGAATTTCTGGAAAACTCAGCAACTGTACCGTCTGCCTTTGCTTTCGGAAAGGTAATAACTCCAATCCCTGACAGACATCTGGAAACCATAAAACCAAGGCTCAGAATTCCGATCGCCCTCATATTTTCTGCACCGTTAAACAACTGACTGTAAGCGCCGTACCAGGCAATGAAATATACCGCCGCAGTAATAACGGCAAAAGCACCTGCATGGGAATCCTTAAGAATCTCCAGCCTTCTGCTTCTCTCCTGCCAGGAACTCAGGGCATCCGAAGTATCCAAAAGACCATCCACATGGATCCCGCCTGTCACAAATACCGGTACCAGCACCAGCACTGCTGTCACGAATCCCGGCTGATACCCAAACCGAAGTCCCAGATACGCCACCAGCATAGTCAGCCCGCCGATCACAGTTCCGATAAACGGAAAAAAACAGAACATATACTTCATATTTCCCTTTGTCCAGTCAGCGCGGGGCATGGGAATCTTAGAAAACATGGCAAATGCCACCTTAAAATTATTCCATAAAGATTTCATTGATCAATTCCTCTTTTTCATATTATGGCAATCCTGTCAAATATATTATTTGCAAAGATTGCTGCAGGTATCTGCAGATTTGTGAAAGACTGGTATCCCATATATAACTTCCACCACTTCATCAGCTCTCTGCGCAGCAGCCTGATTGATTTTTCCCAGATATTCCAGATAAGAATCCATATCTCCATCAAACACAACCGCATCTGAAAAAATCTCATTTGTGACGATCACCACATGAGCAGCCTGTTCCAGCAGATTCTCAATCCCTTTTGTAACTTCCGAAACTGTCCGGTCATGGGCTCCCTGCTCTTCAAACATTTCATTTGCCACCAGATTCGACATACATTCCAGAAGCACCACACATCCGGCAGGCAGTTTCACATTTTTGAGCCCTGTATAGCACTCAACTGTCTCGAAACCTTTTCCTGCACGCATCTTTTGGTGTCTCTCGATTCTTTTATGGCTCTCTTCATCAAAAGGGTGCATGGTCGCTATGTAAATCCTCTGTGCATCTCCGAAAGAAAGCACCCTGTCTTCCGCAAAAGCGGATTTTCCGCTCCCACTCCCCCCTGTCACAAGCGTCAGCATTATTTCAACTCCTCATACTGTTCCACATGGATATCATCAAAAGTACTCATAGAATGATAAACCGCTGCTGCCAGATCAAGGATCGGGAATAAAGCTACTGCTCCGGTTCCCTCGCCCAGACACATATCCGCATGAATGATTGCCTCTTTCCCCATATTCTCAAGGATCAGATGGGCAGCAGGCTCTTTTGATACATGGGATGCAAGAATATAATCCCTCGCAGCCGGGCAGATACGCATGGCGATCAGCGCAGAAACACAGGAAATAAATCCGTCCATGACTACAGGAATACCATAAACCGCACCTCCCAGAAAGACACCTGCCATTCCAGCGATATCAAGACCGCCTACCTTTGCCAGAACATCAATGGCATCCTCAGGATCCGGTTCATTTAATGCAATGGCTTTTTTGATCGCATTGATCTTGCGCACAAGTCCCTCGCTGGTCAGACCTGCGCCGCGCCCTGTCATCTCTTCCACCGGCTGTTTCAGCAACACAGAAGCAACTGCACTGCTGGTGGTTGTATTTCCGATTCCCATTTCCCCTGTTGCCAGAATCCGGTAGCCCTTATCATTCAGTTCCCTTACCATGTCAATGCCTGCTTCAAGCCCCTTTACAGCCTGTTCTCTTGTCATGGCAGGACCCTTGGTCATATTCTGTGTACCATAGGCAATTTTATGGTCTGTGCGGACTTTTGTATCCGTCACCATCCCCATATCCACCGGAAAAATCTCCGCATGGTTCTGCTTACACATCACACCGACAGATGTGTCATATTTCAGAAAATTCTCGGCAACGATGGCAGTAACTTCCTGTCCGGTCTGTGTCACACCCTCTTCTACCACGCCATTATCCGCGCACATGGCGATCAGACCTCTCCTGGAAAGATCCACCTCTGCGTTTCCTGTAATTCCCGCGATCTGGATCAAAAGAGTCTCCAGTTTTCCAAGAGAATGCAGTGGTTTCGCAATACTGTCCCATCTTTTCTGTGCAATCTCCATGGCATTGTGATCTAATGGCTTAATCTTTGCAATAGCTTCTTCCAGAGTCATGAGTTTTCCCTCTCTTTTCCTTCATTATTTTGATTTCCCTGTTGTAAACACAAAAAATTTACTGAATACATAATTCAGTATCAACACAATAAACTGTGTCAGGAATTTCCCGATCATATCATTAAGCCCCATCACTGACACAAGCAGCCATACACCGCCAACCTCGATCACCATAGTGACCAGTCTGGCACTGACAAATTTGCAGAATGGCTGAACATGATCCTTCAATGTCTCGCATTTATCCTGAAAAACATACTTCGAATTTACCACATAGGCAAACAGGATCGCCAGGATAATCGAAATAATATTGGCGATATTCAGCTCCACCTTCAGCTTTCTGAGAATGAAAAAGCTGACCAGGTTCACCATTGTGGTACATCCGCCAAAGAAAATATAGCGGATAACGGAACTTTCATACATTTTTCTGATCCATTGCTTCATAAAATATATCCTCTCAGTCCTGTATATTTCCATTCTTAATTACTTTTGAAATAATATATCTCGGTCTGCGCTTTACTTCTTCATAAATTTTGGAAATATAATATCCAATGATCCCAAGACTGATCATCATGGCACTTCCCACCAGAAGCAGCACCATCAGCAGGGTGGTATAACCTTCCACTGCAGAACCTGTAAAATACTGCACAAGCGAATAGACCATAAGTACCAGCGAACAGATAAAACATATCGCTCCTGTGATCGTAACAAACTGTAGCGGAAAAGTAGTAAATGCCACTATATTTGTGAACGCATATTTCACCAAAGACCACGGAGACCACTTGGAAACGCCGGCCTCTCTCTCCTGCACCTCAAATTCCACACTGGTAGTCTTATATCCCACCCAGGAAGAAGTAGCCCGAAAGAACATATTCCTCTCAGGCATAGACAGAATACTGTCCACAGCCTTCCTGTCCATCATCTTAAAATCCGAGGCATCCTTCATATTCACCTTAGTTGCCTTAGACATGATATCATAGAAAAATCCTGCACATTCTTTATGTAAAAAGCCTTCTTTTCCTCTGTCTGCCTTCACGCCCTCGATCACTTCATAGCCTTCCTGCCACAGCCTGTACATCTCAATAAGTGTCTGTGGCGGATGCTGCAGGTCACAGTCCATAACAGCCACCACATCTCCACAGGCCTGCGCAAGCCCTGCGAAAATCGCTGCTTCCTTTCCGAAATTTCTGGAAAAAAGAACGCCTGTCACATTCGCATCCCTCTCTCCTGCCTTCTGAATCTCTTCCCATGTCCGGTCGCCAGAACCATCGTTTACAACCACCAGCTCATAGGGAATCTTCGCTTCTGTAAGAACTTCCGCCAACACCCGACAGGTTTTCCCAACCATCAGCTCCTCATTATATGCCGGAAGTACCACTGATAATTTACTCATGATGTCATTCCTCATTTTGTTTCATTCATTTACAACAGACCAATTTCTCATTCACTGTCTGTTATTCCTGTAAATATTTTCTATTTTATTATACACAAATTTACAAAAATGTCTATTCTAACAAATTTATTTCAGGCTACCTGCAACAATGGAATTTGGATTACTTTTTCTTCCTGAACACCAGCATTACATATATAACCAACCCCAGAACAGAAAGAAACATTCCCGCTTTCAGATAAGGTGTGCAATATGTCAGGCGTATCTCATGTGAACCAGGTTCCAGTTCCAGAGCCATAAACATGGTATTCGCCTTATGAAGCTTCGTTTCTTTCCCGTCCACATAAGCCGTAAATCCCTTACTGTACGGAACAGACAACACAAGAGCTTTCTTTTCGGAAACACTGATATCCCCTGTAATCTCATTCGTTCCCATTTTTACATTCTCGAGAGCTTCTTCACCCAGCTTCACAGTTTTTTCCTCAATCCCCTGCACCGGCTGGCTCACAACTCTTAATTTATCATAGGTATAAACACCTGTATTGGCAAAGGTGATCGTCATAGTACGAACCCCTGATCTGGAATATCCCATATTGCAGAGAAAATCATGCCGTCCACTGTAGGCATTATACTTATCCGTAAAAATCTTTATGGTCTTGGTCACATCATTGGAGCTGACTGTCATAGCCGCTTCCTTTGATTCCTTCCAGTATCGCCACCGGCTGTCCTCATCAAGAACCTTATTTTGGTCATACTCAGACATCTTCTTCCACTGACTGTTACCAATCAGTTCTCTCGGTGAAAGACTGTCATAATCCAGATTATCTGCGATCAGGTAATTCTCACTGTCCGTAAGACCATGGAACACAAGCTTCAGCTGCGCCCCTTCCTTCGTCACCCTGATTGCTCCCTTAGACAGAGCACAACCATCCCCTGTCTCCATACGATACTGGATATTCTCATTATCAGCATCAACAGATGCCTCAGGCAGTGTACTCTCCTCAAGCACCACACCGTCCATCAAAGCCTGCTGCTTTTTTACCACATCCATTTTCTCATATTCCGATTCAGGAATATAACTGTCATAAGTATAACCCAGAGGCAGTGCATTCTCATTCTCATAAGCCCTGCACTCACTTTTTCCCTTTCCTGAAGAGCCCTTCTCTTTATTATATCCATAGGAAAGATAGCGGAAATTATCACCACTTATCACAAAATATTTCACAGAAGCCAGCCTGTCCAGAATCGTCCTTCCGTCCAGGTTCTCATAATGCTGCTCCCATGGCGTATTCAGATACATTTCACTGAAAAAATCACTGATACTGCTGTTTGCAAGACTGAAATAATAAGCAGTACTGTTCGTACCCATATACATAGAAGTATTATCATAGGGCAATGCCCCATACTGGTCATAACGATAGACACCTGAATCCCCGGCAGCAAGAACCGCCTTATCCGTATTCGACTCCAGCTTATCCAGCGACTCCTCTTCGGCTGCAAACTCCGACAGATAATCCTTCTCATAAGAATACTGATAAGAAACATTCAACATAATGCTCACCACAAGCAAAGCACTGAGAAGCCCGCACATATACTTCCCCTGCAGAAAAATATTTCCAAAAGAAGTAACCGTAAACACAGCCAATACCAGAACCAGCACACCGGCCATATTTCTCTGCGTCCTGGCAGCTTTCGCAAACAGAGCCAGCACACAATACGCCACTGTCATGACAAAAATCTTCTTCTTTTCCCTCACAGTCAGAGTAAACAACTCAGGATACGCCTTCACAAAAATATACGCGATTATCATCCCATAAGCCCAGATCCACCTGTTGGACACATAAGAGAAACCATTGAGCACATGCCCTGCAAAAGGCACCAGCAAAAACAGATTCAACAGCCCAAATCCTAATTTCAGATCCAGGTACTTCTTCTTCCTGGAGAAAAGCACAAACACACTCGCCATAGCAACAGCAGAATACCCGGCAACCCCCCACTGGATCATATTCTCCCCGATCAGATCACCCAGATACTTCTCATAATAAATTTTATCATATAAAAGAGGCACATAATTCTCAGCCTGAAACCTATCCGTACCAAAAATCGTCATGACCACCGGAATAAAAATAACCGCCGCGATCATCAAAGCCACCACATAATAGCCGATAAACTTCACCAGCCATCCCAGAACATCCTTCACACTTCTCTCACTGAAAATCCCAAAATACCGGAAAGCCGCATAAATAAACATAAAAATACAGATCATATAAAAGAAATAGAAATTCGACATAGCCGAAACCGCAGTCGCCCAGATAAACAGCCATGGCTTCTCCCTCTTATAAATCTTATCAATCCCCATCAGAACCAGTGGCAGATAAATCATAGGATTGGAAAAATACGGATGCTTCATAGCCGCATAAATCGTCCATCCCGCAAAAATATAGATCAACGTTCCCATAAACGTCGCCTGCTTCGGATTCTTATGATAAAAACAAAAAACACTAAAAGAAATCCCTGCCAGATAGATCCTCAGAAAAATCAGAACCTCATACAAAACCTCCGTCTTATCCGCCGGCACAAACACAGACAGCAAAGTCAGCGGATCCCCGATCACATAATAATGCAAAGTTGTAAGAATATCCGAACCATACCCGATATTCATATCCCACATAGGCAATTCCAGCTTGTGCTCTACAAAAACCGTATGCAGAACCTCCCTCAGATATCGCCCATAATACGCCAGAGAATTCAAATGCTGCGGAATCCCGTCATGACTCCACACCAAAGACTTCCCATTCCCCGCAAACTGATAATAAATAAACCCCGCAATAACCCCAAAAACCAGCGTATATAATATATAGAAATCCCTCTTACTATCCTTACTCGCAAATCTCCTCATAACAACTCCTATATCTATATCAATCCTCTAAAACACCATGATGATTATAATCAAATATCTCCTCCTTGTCAAACACATCCCCATCCCTTTATATCCCAACTTCTCCTCTCCCTTTGCATGCACCCTCACTCCTCCCTTCCGTCAGACATTAAGTCTCAGCCAACAATCAGCCGGGGAATGACAGAACATCTGAGGCGAATCTCGAGGGTTCATGTAATTTCTTAGTATTTGGAAAGCCGCGTTATTCAGAAATTGCTCACTGTTTGAGCGAAGCGAGTTTGAGCAATTTCTGAATGTTTTTAGCGGTTTTTCAAATACTTAGAAATTACATGGTTCCGAGACTGAGCCTCAGATGTTCTGCCATTCCCCGGCGTCCCCTTTTTAAGCAATACATAAAAGGACCGCGATACAAAAAGTACCGCGGCCCATATATCGTCTGGACACTATAAATAGCTCTATCTATTTATTTTATATTATTGTTTATCAATCGTTCAAAAACCGAAAAGATTATTCAGCGCTATGAAGAGCGATCAGCTTCTGCAGATATTCAAATCTAGCCTTAGCCTCAGCCTCATTCTTAGCAAACAGTCTTGCAGCCTTCTCAGGATTCTGACGTTTCAGAGAGTTGTAACGAACCTCACCGTCAAGGAATGCCTGATAATCTTCCATGCTCGGAGCCTTGGAATCAAGAGAGAACTTGTTTCCTTCAGCTGCAGGATTGAATCTGAAGTTATGCCAGTATCCAACCTTAACTGCTAATTCTTCCTCTGTCTGAGCTTTTGCCATACCTTTCTTAATACCATGGTTGATACATGGAGCATAAGCGATGATCAGAGATGGTCCCGGATAAGCCTCAGCCTCTGCAATAGCTTTTACAGTCTGGTTGAAGTCAGCACCCATGGAAATCTGAGCAACGTATACATAGCCATAGCTCATAGCGATGGAAGCCATATCTTTCTTCTTAGTCTCTTTACCGCCTGCAGCGAACTGAGCGATAGCACCTGTAGGTGTAGACTTGGAAGACTGTCCACCTGTGTTAGAATAAACCTCTGTATCGAATACCATAACGTTGATGTCACGTCCACTAGCGAGAACATGGTCAACACCACCGAATCCGATATCGTAAGCCCATCCGTCACCACCGAAGATCCACTGGGATTTCTTAGCCAGGAAATCTTTCTGAGCAAGGATTTCTTTTGCTTTGTCGCATCCGCAAGCTTCAAGAGCAGCAACAAGTTTGTCTGTAGCAGCGCCGTTTGTAGCACCTACAGCAAATGTATCCAGCCATTCCTGACCAGCTGCCTTAACGTCTTCGTTTGTTCCGTTAGCAACAACGTCTTCAACTTTTGCTTTTAAGCCATCGCGGATAGCTCTCTGAGCAAGAAGCATACCATAACCAAACTCAGCGTTATCTTCGAACAGAGAGTTGGACCATGCAGGACCCTGTCCCTTAGCGTTTACTGTGTATGGTGTAGATGGTGAGGAGTTACCCCAGATAGAAGAACATCCTGTTGCGTTTGCGATGTACATTCTGTCACCGAACAGCTGAGTGATCAGTTTAGCGTATGGTGTTTCACCACATCCTGCACAAGCTCCAGAGAACTCAAGCAGAGGCTGTTTGAACTGGCTGCCTTTAACAGTTGCTTCTTTAAATTTAGCGATAACATCTTCTTTAACCGGCAGTTTAACTGTGTAGTCAAAGTATTTCTGCTCGTCTGCGCTTGCTTCAAGGTTTTCCATAGCAAGTGCTTTCGCACCCTTCTTACCCGGGCAAACGTTTACACAAGAACCACATCCTGTACAGTCAAGTGCGGATACGGACATTGTGAATTTATATTCTTTCATACCTGTAAGGTCTAATGTCTTCATGCCTTCAGGAGCATTAGCTGCTTCTTCAGCTGTCAGAGCTACAGGACGGATAACTGCGTGCGGGCAGACATAAGCACATCTGTTACACTGGATACAGTTTTCCGGATTCCATACAGGAACGTTAACTGCGATACCACGTTTTTCATATGCAGCAGAACCGGATGGTGTTGTACCATCTACATAATCCTTGAATGCAGATACAGGTAAGGAGTTACCTTCCTGAGCATTAACTTTAGCCTGGATATTGTTAACGAAATCGATAACATCCTGACGTCCTTCTGTTGCATGAGTCATATGAAGACCTTCGCCCTCAGCGTTCTTCCAGCTTTCCGGAACCTGGATCTCTACAACCTGTTTAGCACCAGCGTCGATAGCTGCCCAGTTCTTCTGAACGACATCATCACCTTTACGTCCGTATGTTGCCTTAGCAGCAGCTTTCATAAGGTCGATTGCCTGCTCTTCCGGAATGATTCCTGTAAGTTTGAAGAATGCAGACTGAAGGATTGTGTTGATACGTGTTGGTCCCATGCCAGTTTCAATACCGATCTTAACACCGTCGATTGTGTAGAATTTGATATTGTGGTTAGCGATGAAAGCTTTTACCTGTCCTGGTAAATGTTTCTCAAGACCTTCCATATCCCATGCACAGTTAAGGAGGAATGTACCACCGTCAACAAGTTCCTGAACCATATTGTATTTGTTTACGTAGGATGGATTATGGCATGCTACGAAGTTTGCTTTGTGGATCAGGTATGTGGATTTGATCGGTTTTTTACCGAAACGTAAGTGGGACATTGTAACACCACCGGACTTCTTGGAGTCATAATCAAAGTAAGCCTGTGCGTACATGTCTGTATTGTCACCGATGATCTTGATGGAGTTCTTGTTGGCACCTACTGTACCATCAGCTCCCAGACCCCAGAATTTACAGTTTGTTGTTCCTTCAGGAGTTGTTACGATCGGAGCACCTGTCTCAAGGGAAAGGTTAGTAACATCATCAACGATACCGATTGTGAATTTCTCTTTAGCAGTGTTCTCATAAACAGCTACGATCTGTGCAGGTGTAGTATCTTTGGAACCTAAACCATAACGTCCGGAGAATACTTTTACGCCGCCGAATTTGCTGTCTTTTAATGCTGCTACAACGTCAAGGTACAGTGGCTCGCCAAGTGCACCCGGCTCTTTAGTTCTGTCAAGAACTGTGATCTGTTTTACAGAATCCGGAATTGCATCGATGAGTGCCTGTGCACAGAATGGTCTGTAAAGACGAACTTTAACAACACCGACTTTCTTTCCTGCTGCTGCAAGATAATCGATTGTTTCTTCGATTGTATCGTTTACAGATCCCATAGCAACGATTACATGTTCTGCATCAGCAGCTCCGTAGTAGTTGAATAATTTGTAATCTGTACCGATCTTAGCGTTAACTTTATCCATGTATTCCTGTACTACTGCCGGAAGAGCATCGTAGTATGGGTTACATGCTTCTCTTGCCTGGAAGAAGATATCAGGGTTCTGAGCAGAACCTCTCTGACATGGGTGATTCGGATTCAGGGCATGGTTACGGAATGCAGCGATTGCATCCATATCTGCCATATCCTTCAGATCTTCATAATCCCATGTCTCGATCTTCTGGATCTCGTGAGATGTACGGAATCCGTCGAAGAAGTTGATGAACGGAACTTTACCTTTGATTGCTGAAAGGTGAGCAACAGGTGTTAAGTCCATAACTTCCTGTACAGAAGATTCGCAGAGCATTGCGCATCCGGTCTGACGACAGGCCATAACGTCGGAGTGATCACCGAAGATTGAAAGTGCGTGGGAAGCAAGTGCACGTGCAGATACGTTGAATACTGCAGGTAACTGCTCACCGGCAATTTTGTAAAGGTTCGGGATCATAAGTAACAGACCCTGAGATGCTGTATATGTTGTTGTTAAAGCACCTGCTGCCAGAGATCCGTGTACAGCACCTGCTGCACCAGCCTCAGACTGCATTTCAGTTACCTGAACTTCCTGTCCGAAAATGTTCTTTCTTCCCTGGGTTGCCCATTCATCTGTTGCTTCCGCCATAACAGATGAAGGAGTGATCGGGTAAATAGCGGCTACATCTGAGTATGCATATGAAGCATGAGCAGCTGCATGGTTACCATCCATGGTTTTCATCTTTCTTGCCATAGTTTGTTTTTCCTCCTTAAAGGTTGATGAAAATTAATTATTTATTTCAAGGCATAAGTAAAATATACCTCAAATTTCATTGTAGATTATAACATAATCTTCTGCCTGTGTCCAATTTGTTTTGACATATTTTGTATCTTCTGAGGTACAAAGCAGGGATTTTCTGTTATTTCAGTAGCAAATATGTGCATTTTTCGAGTTGTATATGACTAACATTATGCAGATATGCCAAATTTCGGACAAATCAGGCAGATAAAAGTAAAAAAAGGAGGCTCTACGCCTCCTCCATGATCTGCTGTATTGTTTTTCTCTTAAGGAGACTTATCAGTTCATCCTGTACAGATAACAATTCTCTATGTACCAGACATGGCAATCCACCCTGTCCGTCTCTGACACAGTTATATTTCGGATCCAGACATTCGATGATAAACATCTCCGGATCAATCGCCGAATAAACCTCATATAAAGTCAGCTCATCCAGTCCCCTGTTCAGAGAATAACCACCATGTACGCCTCTGTATCCCTTCACGATCTCTGCCTTCTGAAGTTTCTTCAGGATCTTATAGGCAAAAGGAGCTGTGATTGCTTCTTTCTCACAGATATCGGATACGCTCAGTCTGCTCTCTCCCCAAAGCGCACGTACCACTCGAACTGCATAATCGCACTCTCTTGTAATAAACATAGTCTTTACAACCTCTCTAAAATTAATTATCCTTTACTGTCCACATCGCTGTTCTGCATAAAACAATGGAAACAGTAATCGTTATTTCTGTCATATCAATGCCTCATATTTCTATCCGTCAAGAGGCTATATTTATTCTATATTATAACAGTGCTTCTTTTTTTTGTAAATAAAAGAACCCAAAAAAGCAAAAAACAGTTGCAAATTTCCCAATTTACGGTACAATGATAAACGGTTGTAACTTATATAATAGGAAATAATGTAACTGTTTCCTGCGAAAGATACGTTTTCCATAAACAATCTGCCGGACAGTTACTGCAAAACAATAATTTCACGAAAAAGAGGTATGATATGATTTCAGCAAACAATATTACATTGCGCGTAGGTAAAAAGGCCCTCTTCGAAGATGTAAATATCAAATTTACTGAGGGCAACTGCTACGGTCTCATCGGTGCAAACGGTGCCGGTAAGTCCACATTCCTTAAGATCCTTTCCGGACAGTTAGAGCCTACCAACGGTGACGTTGTTATCACTCCCGGCCAGCGTCTCTCTTTCCTGCAGCAGGATCACTTCAAATATGATGCATATACAGTTCTGGATACTGTTATCATGGGTAACAAGAGACTGTATGAGATCATGAAAGAAAAAGATGCTATCTATGCAAAAGCGGACTTCACTGATGAAGACGGTATCCGTGCCAGTGAACTGGAAGGTGAATTTGCAGAGATGAACGGATGGGAAGCAGAATCTGATGCTGCTACTCTTCTGAATGGTCTTGGAATTGAAACCGATCTCCACTATTCCCAGATGGCTGACCTTACAGGAAGCCAGAAGGTCAAAGTTCTTCTGGCGCAGGCACTGTTTGGTAATCCGGACATTCTTCTTCTGGATGAGCCTACCAACCACCTTGACCTGCCTGCTATTGAATGGCTCGAAGAATTCCTGATCAACTTTGACAACACTGTCATCGTTGTATCCCATGACCGTTACTTCTTAAATAAAGTATGTACTCATACAGCAGACATCGACTACGGCAAGATTCAGCTCTATGCCGGAAACTATGACTTCTGGTTTGAGTCCAGCCAGCTCCTCATCAAACAGATGAAGGAAGCCAACAAGAAGAAAGAAGAAAAGATCAAAGAACTTCAGGAGTTTATTTCCCGATTCAGTGCCAACGCTTCCAAGTCCAAACAGGCGACTTCCCGTAAGCGTGCCCTGGAAAAGATCCAGCTTGACGATATGCGTCCGTCCAGCCGTAAATACCCATACATCGACTTCCGTCCAAACCGCGAGATTGGTAATGAGGTCCTTATGGTAGAGAACCTTTCCAAGACCATCGACGGTGTAAAAGTTCTGGATAACATTTCTTTCACACTCGGACATGATGACAAGGTAGCTTTCGTCGGTGCCAACGAACAGGCAATCACTACTCTGTTCAAGATCTTAGTTGGTGAAATGGAACCGGATGAAGGAAATTATAAATGGGGTGTTACCACTTCCCAGGCATATTTCCCTAAGGACAACACTGCAGAGTTTGATAATGACCTTACCATTACAGACTGGCTGACACAGTATTCCGAGATCAAGGATGCTACTTATGTTCGTGGATTCCTCGGACGTATGCTCTTCCCCGGTGAAGACGGCATCAAACGTGTACGCGTTCTTTCCGGTGGTGAGAAAGTCCGCTGTCTTCTTTCCAAGATGATGATCTCCGGTGCAAACATTCTCATCCTTGATGAGCCAACCAACCACCTCGACATGGAGAGCATCACAGCACTGAACAACGGTCTGATCAAATTCCCGGGTGTTATCCTTTTCACCTCACATGACCATCAGTTCGTACAGACAACAGCCAACCGTATCATGGAAATCCTTCCAAACGGAACCATGATCGACAAGATCACTACTTACGATGAATATCTGGCAAGTGATGAGATGGCTAAGAAACGTCACGTATTCGAGATCAACGAAGAGGACGCTTCCGATAACTAAAGAATAAAATACAGGGTACGGCTTAGCCGTACCCTGTTATTTTATTCTGTCTTCATGATAATATCCGCCAGCTTTCCGCCTGTCACCTTAAGCAGATCAGCAAGGGGAACCTTCAGTGTCAGTCCGATACGGCCGCCACTCACATAAATCTCTTCAAATTCTCCTGCAGATGCATCAAACACAACAGGATAAGGTTTCTTCATTCCCAGCGGACTGCAGCCGCCTCTCACATATCCGGTAATCTTTGTGATATCCTTCACATGGATCATGTCCACTGTCTTCTCACCGACAGCCTTTGCAGCCGCCTTACGGTCAACTTCCTTTTCAATCGGAACTACAAATACGAAATAACCGCCGCTCTTTCCTTCCATTACCAGAGTCTTAAAAGACTGGTCATAAGGTGCACCGATCTTATCCGCACTGTGGATCCCGTCAATAAATTCATCACATTCATAGGAGAACGCCTCATATTTAACCTTCTGTCTGTCTAGCATTCTCATTGCATTTGTCTTAGCTTCTTTTGCCATTTTTTCTCGCCTGTCCTTTCTGTTCTCTGGCATATATTGATTCCCCCATGTCTCTGTCCTGAGACTGCTCAAAACTCTGGTCTTGTCTCAGGTCCTGATTTCGCCTGTAAATCTGCTCAGTGCTTTCTTCATCAACCATTTCTTCATCCTCTTCATCAGAAACCGGTTTGTTGATAGCAAACTGAATCAGCATACCCAGAACTGCAAATCCCACACTTATTCCCAGTCCATAGGGAATATCTGCCAGATTTCCAAGCTGTGCAAGGGAAACCCCTGCCATAATACCACCGATCAGACTTGTAGCCACGATCAGCACTTCCCTGCAGTATTTCACCGCCATGGAACCAAGAGCTACGCCGATCAGAATACATGCAAAAAATACTGCGGAGCTGGTAGGATGCAGGAAATAAATACTGGCCGCCCAGCCGATACCTGCTGCCAGGATAAACACACCTGCCTTATAGATCAGAAATGCAATCACTGCGAACACAACTCCTGCCGCCAGTGCTGCGATCAGCATTGTTGATTTCTCCTGTATTCCCATTGTATGTACAACCACCAGCGCAAGGCCGCCGCCTACCAGAAAACCTCCCAGCATCATCCAGAAACGCAGAAGCCTGTATCCCAGAATACAGTTCAGCACTCCAAACACAAGGATCACTGCAAATATTACCATCATAAAACGATTCACCAGATCTGAATCCATAAAACTTCCGGCAATACTCAGCGCATTTCCAAATATATCTGTCATATTAACCATAATTTTCAGTCACTCCTTTTAGTTATATATTTATAGCGTTCCTTATCATCAACTGACACATTTCTCTTAGAACCGCCGCACATCCTCGCGGGGCATTTATTTCAGTCGGAGATCAGACTGCCACTGAGATAAGTTTATAATCAACTCACTGATAGAAGCGGGAGTCTTCTCAACTGAACTAAACCCGTCAGAACATGAAGTATAAGGTCTTCATATTGTCGATCACGCCGTAATGATAGGAAATCTGTGACAGCCCATGGACTTCCATATAATATTTTGCGATATCCTGGATATGATTACTGTCGATCAGATCCATATATGCCTCATCATAAGCCCCCTGGCTGCCAAACTTAAAGCGTACCACCGCAGCATCACTGTCAATGCGCAGTCTGCACAGGTCATATACACTGCTCCAGTCATAGGTATCAAAACAGGCGCCGTTTCTCACATAGAAATTCATGTCAGTCGCTGTACACGCAGGAACAGGAAACTCATCAGAGGCCGTATAATTCTCCTCGTACTCCTGTGGGAACGGACACAGATAATCATAGATCGTTGTCTTATGCTCTGCCAGCAGCGTGGCATCACCCTCCAGAAAGTCCGGCTGGTCCCCATTGGTGGCATCCACATAATAATACTGTCCGTTCAGCTCTACAATATTCCAGGCATGTCCCTGGGTACTGTTTGCAGCATCACCTTCCACATAAATACAGGGGATATCCAGACGCTCCAGCAGATACTGCACTGCTCCCGCATAGCCCGCACATACCGCCTGTTTCTTCCAGAAAGCTCCTGCTATACTCTGGTCATCATCAGAGATCACATATTCTGTATTGTCTATGACATAAGTATAAACAGTCATTACCTTCGTGTAATCATCAGCACCATCCGGAATCTGCGATAACACCTCCTGATACGCATTCTCCATAGCCTGCATGATCTCCTGTCTCTGCGCCTCTGTATAAGTATATCCCGGAGAAAACTGACAGTAATCTCTGCCCGAATAAGTCGTCTTATAAACTTTCTCCCGGTTATGTACCCAGAACAGCTCCGGATGATCCTTCAGCACTGCATGATACACTCTGTCTATCTCATTATCTCCTGAGAGAGACAGATAAAATTTATCCGCAAAGCTTCTGATCCCCTTCAGGATCTCGCGGTAGCCTCTCTGTTCATCCTCATTAAGAAGGCCGAAATAATACTCCTGATGTCCTTCATCCGTCTGCGCTACCTCCTGCTTCTTAAGAGTCCTCACCTCAGAAGGCTCCCGGAGGACCTTCCCGGCCATCATACCCGCAACGGCAAGAAGCACCACCACAATCACCACTCGAAACAGACGCAATACGGAAAATCTCTTTTTGTTCATTCAAATAGTCCTTCTCAGTTATTATCCTATCATTTCCCAATTATAATCCAAAAATTTTCAGCCTTCGCTATTGCTCATATATTTTGCAAATTTTACCGGCTCATAAGAAACAGAAATTCCCCCATCTGGATTTACTTTTATAATAGCTTTTATAGCTGCAGGACTCCCATTTTCTCCCCATTTTTTGGATTTTGTTTTTAATTCATTCTCCCAGTTTGGAAATTCTTTCTGCAGTTCTGTTCTTAATCCTGCATCATTTTCTCCAGGGCGCATTGATAGTTCATTAAGTGCAGTTCCCTCTGTTGTACCACCAGTAGCAAATCCAATAATAAGTTCATATTCTGTTGCCTGCAAATGATGAGCACCGTCCGCTGCATACAACTTAATTGCATTTACCATATCATCCATATTGCTTGCATCTGCTGCTTTTCTGGCTTTCTCTACATACTTGGTATACTGAGGAGCAAGTATACCGATCAGAATAGCCAGAATAGCAACTACTATCACAAGCTCGATCAATGTAAATCCTTTGTTATCCTGTTTCTTCTTTTTCATCCTTATCCCTTCCTTTCGTCCTGCTGAAAGATAATTTAGTAAATCTGCTTCCTCAGTCCAGATCAAAGAGCTGACGCTGTTTCAAATTGATGGAAGTCCAGACAGTTCGTGTATTTGCTTTTCCATAAAGATATACTGTACTGGATACCTTTGCATAAACTTTACAATTATTTCTGTAAGTGTTATCTGGTTTCTTCAGATAATACTCCAGGCCAGAACCATCTTTACTCTTAATGCGACTGAGATTTAATGCATATACAGAACTGTATGTAGTGTGGAATATTCCATCTGACGAAACATGTACTACATCATCGGTTTTACTATCTGTTTTATCGTCAGTTTTGCTATATTTCTGAATCTCATTAATATCCCTTGTAATATCTGTCAGGATTACTTTCTGACCTCCAATCTCTTGTTCTGTACCACCATTTTCATCTTCAATATAAAACTGAATTGTCATCTCCTGCTTCTTCAGATCCTCTTGATTCAGGCTAGCACTTACCATATTATACTCTTTTATATTAAGATATAAATCAAGATTATCCTTATTAACGAGATTTGCATCCCCATTCCATAAAGCCTGGTCAGTCATATAATATTCGGTAGTTTTAACACCTGCGTTTGGATCCCATGCCTTAACAAAACTTGCTTTCGGCTCTACTGCTGTTACATTGGCTGCTGCTGTGATGGCATTTATAAACAGATTGACTTCCTCTTCGCAATCGCCTACCTTCTTATGTCCGGCTCCGGTATAAATAACATTACCTTTGCTGTAGAAATAATATTGGTTACGTGCATCTCTTGGAGAGTTATCATATTTTCCTCCCGCCAGAGTATACCATACCACCACATCACTCTTGCCATCTGCATTTCCGTTTATATCACGATCCTGCTCCAGTCCTAACTGATAATACTGAGAATGTGTGGTTCCAATCCGAATTTTATCACCTATCACATACGGATACTGAGTAATTGCTCCATCATTTACTTTATCAGCACTTGTGGTTTCTATATAAAAATTATTGCTCATATACCTATTAGAATATCCCTGAGTCTGGGCATAACTCTGTGAACGAGTTCCATTTTTATAGGCAACATCTCCTGCAAGTTCCATTAAAGATTTAAAACTAACAGACTCTCCGTCTTTCAATTCATTGCCCTTTCTCAGTAAATCCGATGCTTTCTGCTTAGTACCAGGTATATCTTCATTCAAAGTTATCCCATATCTGTCCATTCCAACAACTGAACGAAGCAATTTATTCAAATATAATCCCCAATTGTTTTGTCTAATAATTGAGTAATATTGACGAGTACCTGAATGATCTGATTTAACATATACCCTAAGATCCTTCACAGTTTCATTATAATTAATATATGAAGTAGTATCGTGAGAAAATATAACACTTTTTCCAGATTTTATGAAATCCAGAATGTCATCTACCTGATTATAGTTATTATTAATGTTGCTATACACATCAGCGAAACCAATAATCAATATATCATACCCATTGCCTATACCACTTCCATTTAAAACATCACGAAATTCATGTTGATCCGTATACGCATTAATTGCATTAACTGTGGTAGTAGTTACCTTAATATCAAAATCAAAATTAATTTTCTTATCTTTTTTCAATTGTTTTAATTTTGTCTGAAATAATCCTGACTCTAAACTTAAATCCCAATTACCACCGCCATTTTCAGGTAATAATTGAAGTACTTTAATAGTTTGAGGTTCTGCTCCCTCTTTTCTACCCTGTTTAGCATAACCGTTCTCTGAGGTATGAATATAAGAATTGCGGTTACTTGAAATCTCCAGCTTCCATGTAATAATCTTATAGTAAGATTCCGGAAGTTTTCTGGTCAATGTATATTTCTGACCTGCACGAAGATGATAATGGTTCTTGCCATCACTGTCCTGTATCCTGGATAATACCTGTCCAGATGAATCAGCAATCTGAATATAGGCAGACTGATCCTCCTTCTCAGATAAATTTCCATCAAAATTCAGATCCAGATAAAGGTTACAATCATATGTAGTCACTGCCGGAGCTGCATCTGAATCATTTTCAATTGAAAACACGTATTTTAGCTGTCCGTCTTGTATCAGTGCACGATTGGAAACGTTTGATGAGTCATTAGCTCTCGGCGGTTCCGGGGGCTTACTTGTAAACTTAATCACAGGTTTGGCCAGATTGGAAAAGAAAGTCAGTTTGTCAGTCCTGTCCTTCAGTTCTGAAGAAACAAACACATTATCATACTTAAGTGCATAATTCATAAATTCATAGTAATATGAGGACGCATCTACTTTCTCATTATCTATCACTCTGGATTTATTATCCTGACTTTGTTTCATAAGACCAGATGCAAAAACTACAGGATATCCACTTTGTACGAATTCTTTTAATTCACTGCATATCTGAGGAGTTATATCATTACCTGAACCGCGAAAATACCCGGCACCGCTTTCGCTATAAGTATCTATAGCAGCAAAGTATTCTGCATTCGGATTATTATCTTGATAATCCTTATCTAACTGTCCAATCAATTTAAGCAAATTTAAATTTACGGATCCTAATCCTGTATTTCGTGTTGCTCCCACATGCGCATAACACATTTTGCCTGAACCAGTCAGCAAATCTGTGTCATCATCATTATTTTTCTGATCACCGATATAGATCATGTCATATTTTGAACCAATATCATCAGTATGTCCAACAAACTCTGCTGCTGTCATGGTATCAACCGTTACTTCTGTTCCTGAAACCAATGATAACTCTGAACAAGAGGCAAATTTAGTGTCATTTTTTCCGCTAGCATTGCCTGCCGTAAGAATATTGATCTGTATTTCTTTTACATCTTGATATACCATATCATTAGCAAATCTAAATTTCTTTAATGTAGTGTCAGTATCAATATTATTGTATTTGAATTCACCTGTTTCTATATATGTTTTCTTATTTTCGAATGTCAAAACAACCTGAAAAGTTACTATCTTTCCATTTCTGCTCCTCGTACGGGGTTTATAGTTAAATCCGCTTAATGATGCAGGATTTTTAAGAGTCAGCTTTATATAATGGTGTCCATTATTAATGTTTTGATCATGTGCATTATAGGGATCATAGGCACTATGCCATATATTATCGTCATCTTTTCCATCAAACATATTCTTTTTTTTCTCAGAATTTTTCGATCCTTCACAACACACCACACTTGACTCTATTTCAGGCACAGATATTCCAAGCCATTCAGAAACTTTATTTGATGTCAATCTGTTCTTATTATCATCAGATATTTTTGCTGGTTCAATTTCCAGAACTCTGATACTCTTTTTGGTATTTAAAGCTCGTTTTAAATTATAATTAATAATATACTCTATTGCTCTTGCCTGGCTTATATCTTTTTTCAGTAATGGAATCTTTGCATTTGCTGGTGTTGGTGTTACTGTCTCCCCGTCTGAAACTTCATCGGAACCGTCTGAAATCCCAGAGGAATCCGTTGTCTGTCCCAGCTTGCGATATTTATTCTCGCTTTCAATATATTCCAGTATTTCCTCAAATCCTTGTATCGCCGCATTCGAAGCTGTTGAACCAGAATCATCAGCTACATCATCCTGATTAAAATTCGTATGAAAATTAACGTTTATCAGATCGTACTGATGTGTTGACTCATTTGTTTTTGCAAGAGTATTTTTAAAAACATATACCAGAGTATTCACATAGTGTCCATCCGCATCCTGGTCTGTTCCTTTTATATACTCTGTGAAAGATTGAGCTGTCGTTGAATTATCTGTTAGTTTCGCAGCATTAATAATTGTAGGAATATTGCTCATTTCCTCTGCTGCTGCCTGATTGATGCCGGAACTATTAACATAGATCAATCCATATTCCGCCAGCTTACCGGATGTATTTGACGTAGCAGTATCACCTGCTGAAAATGCACCGTCATCATCTATGGTATCTGCAGAATTATCTGTAAACTGTGCGTCCGTATCCGTTGCATCAGATATCTGTGAGGATGCATCAGACGCACTGTCTGTTGTCTGTGAAGATGTATCAGATATATTATTTGTTGTCTGCGCAGAATCCTCTGTAGCCTGAGAATCGACTGAGGTTCCATCCTGAAATTCATCTGTGGATGTACTGCTATCTGTGGCTTCTGCAAGTTCTTTCTCGATAGATACCAGTTCAACACCCGCTTCACTGACCATCTGATCTACTTCCGAAGTATCTCCTTCGTTCCGGGATACAGTCTGAGCTTCAGCCTGCTCTGCTGTTTGATCTTTCGTCTGATTTTCAGACTGTTCTTCAGACTGAGCTGCGTTGATATCCTGAGTAGTTTCGGCAGCCGGAACGCCAGAAGTATCATCTGACTGTGTTTCAGATGTCGTTTTTCCTGAACTTCCGTACATGCTGTTAAACTCCTGCAGAGTCATAGTCTCTACTTCTATTTTAAAACCATCAAACTGTTTCCTCTCATCACTTCCCTCTTCGCCCGGATCCAGATGGAACACATACCGCTTAAACCAGTCATGGTTTGTATATCCCCCCTGATAATACATATGATCTACTTCCACAGTCTGTTCTGTGGCAGTATCATCAGGTACGAAGTCGTAATTTCCCGTACCCGGAGTTAATTTATACTCTGCATCGGAAATATAATGTGTTGCTGTTTTTCCATCATTTTCAACGACTGGTATATAGACATCCTGATTCTGTGGATAAGACGGAACATACCATCCAAAATACCGGTATGGAAGCTGTTCACCTGCGCCTGTACTGCTGTCCTCTGAACTGGCAGATTTTTTACAGCAGAAATAAGCCTGACTCACCTTATAATAATAATTATATCCCAGTGTCGTTGGAATTTCACGTATATCTTCGTAGGAAACAGGCTGACGCTGAGTGACTATGGAAATCGGATTTTTGACAGTATTTCCGTTTTCATCTACAGTCCAGTACCAGTACTGGTTATCCTGAAAAGTGATATTTTTTTCCCTTTCCTCAGATGTGGTTGCACAAACCGGGGTAAAAGTTCCATCTTTTACAGCGCCTGCATTAGTATTTGCGCAGGCAACAATTTTTTTCATGTCACCGATCAAGGTATACTTATAATAAGGGTATTGATCGATAGTCACACCGTAGTATACTTTGGGATTTGCAGATGTGCCAATCAAAGGATCTTCTTTCGTTGCTTTATTTCCGTTTGCACCTTTCTTTGTGGTCTGACTATAATTGATAATCGGTGTTATCTTATCGTTTTCTACTGATGCGGTATTCTGCGCAGGATCAGCATCAGCCTGGGCTGCGGCATTTGCATCTGCACTGAAATCTGTTCCTGTATCTGTAGCAGAATTGAAATCTGTATCCGCAGAAGCAGTATCTGCTGCCTGTGCCTGAGAAATGTCGCTGTTTTCAATATTGCCATCCGCACTATCTGATATTCCGTCTGAAAAATTCCCTGTGGAAAAGGCGTCCGCAGAAGAAGAATCCGCAGGCTGTGAAGCCTGACTTCCATCAGAAGAAACATCCGACTGTGTATCTGCCTGAGTGTTTGCATCTACTGTATTATCTGCGTCTGCCTCATTGATACTGGAGAACTCATCATTGCCATCAGAAAATGATTTTGCATTTACAGCTCTGGTATTTGTGTTATCGGGAATTTTAACTGCCAGTCCTTTATCTTCAGAAGACAGGGTTGGATTTTCTCCCGGAAATGTATAGTTACCATCTTGGATATTCTGGACGATTTCCGCTGTCAGGTCACTGTATACATTTTCATAATAACCGTAATTGCCATTGCTGTAATCATACTCATTCAGGATTGAATTATTATTTATTTTATTGTGGTTTGTATCAAAAGCCTGATTCACAATATTATTATCCACTTCCTGAAATTCCAGAAAATATGGTGCATCTGCCGTATTATTGTCCGCATAATAGAAATTCTGGATATTCTCGCGGTATTTTTCTGATTTTTCGTTATCGTCATTATCATCCCGACGTATCGGATAATATTGCTGTTCCTGTTTGGTATAGTCGCCGGTTCCGGCAGTGTTTTCCCGATAGTTTCCCTTTATTTCAACAGTATCTGTCCTGCTGTTTCCGCTGTCGTCTATCTTCTGAAAATTTATTTTCTGCCATTTTTCTGGATCATCACTGTCACTCAGAAAATATTTCTCCCTATATTTACTGTAGGAAAGAGGATAGTTTTCTTCAGAATCTGTAGTACTTCCCGCCTGATAACTGCTGCTCTGAATATTCTTTATTCCTGTATTCATGTTTGTTGCAAATTCTTTACGCAGTTCCTCAGTCGGCAGTTTCTTTAAGCCTTCTTCAAGAGTCTTGAATTTTATTGTTTTTTCTTTTTCTTCGTTATTTTCTTTATATTTGTAAGTATAGGAGTAAAGCTTCACATACGGCTCCTGCCCGGATACGTAATAGCCGATCTCCGCTTCACTTGTATTATCAACGATCTCTAATATTTTAAAAGGCTTCTCAGCAGTTGTATCATTTACAATCTGCTCAATACCGGGCATCATAGCCGGAGATGCCTGTACGGAGATGCTGGACTGAAGCAGAGCTCCAACCCCAAGGATGCCTGCCAGGGCAACTGCTGTACCTGATGCCACTATTTTTTTATGCCTGATCTTCATCATGTATGTTATTCTCCTTGATGTATAATTATGATGTTATCTTATAATTCAACTTTTCCTTTTCCCACAGAAAAAAACACTTTCGTTTTCTCTTAGCGTACATTGCTTCAGAAGATTGCTATAAGTACAAGATTATCATAAATCCCAGACAACTTCAATGAAAGAGATGTCAGAAAATGTGAAAAATTTATCGCCTGACATATCTGCTGACGATGTATCTTTACCATAAAAGTAATATGGTAATACCCCTGACGATCCCTGAAAAAAGCCACAGGCTGGATGAACCAGTCTGTGGCTTTTTGTAGCCTGCCTATCTTCTGTCTGCACCGCTTTCCTTATAGTAGCGTTCCTTACTCTGATACATTCTTGCATCTGCAGCTTTTGAGATTTCATATGCACTACCCCAGTTTCTCTCTGTGCTGAAAACCCATCCGTACGAAACAGCCATTGAATCAACAAACTTTCCATGCCAGTTTGCCACATTGGAGTCGAAGCTATGTATCAGCTCTTCCACCTGGTTTGGATTCTCTGTGATGATCACTGCAAATTCATCTCCACCGATTCTGTATACCTTTCCATACTCATGAAAGCTGTCTCTCATGCAATCTGCCGCTGCGCATATAAGCTCGTCTCCTGCCATATGGCCATAAGAATCATTTGCCCGTTTTAATCCGTTCAGATCTACAGAAATGTATACCCATTCCTCACTAAGATTAAGCTTTTTCATATCATTTTCATATGCGTGCCTGTTTAAACATCTGGTAAGCTCATCCGTATTTGAGGTGTATATCAGTTTTTCTTTTTCCAGTCTTTCTTTCATCACTTTGGAAAACATATAGGTTATACAGCAGGATGCCAGTACCAAATATGCACCTACTATAAAAATAGCAATCATGCCGCCCTGCTGATAAAATGAATCCTCTACAGTTACAATAACAATATAGTTATCATTCTGGTGCATCATGCATCTGCAGTGCTTTCCATCCATTCTGATCTGTGTTACAGTCGCACCGTCAGCACTGACATGATCCGCTGATATCCCCACATCTTCCAGTTTTTCCCCTAATTTGCTACTGTCCGTGGCTCCTTCTATTACCTGTGTATCCCCATCTGCAACCATAATTTCCATGCCTTTATATACCGGCATTCCGGCAACTACATTGGAAATGTTATTCTGCTTTATTTCATTGAGAAGTCTCTTTGGCTTAATTCCCACCTGGAGCATCTTGGTTCCGTCTTCGTTCCAGGTGATGGCATACATCATTTTCTTTCCCTCTGCAGTATTGGGAGTAACATCCTGGCACATGGTCAGCGATTTATCCTTAAGCATAGGCTTAAAATACTCCATCTGCGTACCGGAATCAAAATTATAGCCAAAATACTTGGGTGCAGAACCACTATAAATGGTTCCCTGATCATCAAAAAGATGTATCTCATCAACAGCCATTAGTTTTGCTATTTTCTGCAGCTCATCCACATCATATTCTACCGCCGGATCGGCATCAATCATATATGACACTGCTTTAGCCCTTACAATATAATCGTCCTTTAACGATTCGATCAGCTCGTTCCTGCTCTCATCATTTTTATCAAGCACAGTAATCACACGATCAAGAAGTACCTTTGATGTTCTATGGGCATTTCTGTCATTAACATATTTTAGAATGCTTGCTTCAAGGAGTAAGGCAACCACAATTATCATAATAGATAAAATTATAATTTTTTTCTTCTTCATATTTCCCGTTCCTTTGTCAGATATGTGGTTTTAGTGTAGCAAACGGCAGATAGGATGTCAACCTGGGAAGATGAAGAAGCCACAGATTGGTGATTTCCAGTCTGTGGCCTGATTAGATTTATCAAACGGATATTCTCAAAATGCTTTAAGATCTTTAATAGTTTTCAAAGGCTTCTACAATTTTCTGCATATCGTCCGTGTTAAAGCGCTCATCACAGCTGACAGACATGATATGGGAATAAATATATTGAGCTCCTGGATAGTCTTCAACCTTTACAAAAGGTGGTACAGGCCAGTATACTTTAGGCGGAATGTGCCTGTCTGCCAGATGCTTGATAAGGGCGTCCCGGTTTTCCACAAAGAAAGGGAAAAACATAGGACAGATATCATCTGAAAGATAAGGAAATACCGGGCGGATATCGGAGCGTTTCGGCAGGTGTTCCAGAAGGTAACGGTAATTTTCCTGGCGTTTACGGATGGCATCCCGGAATGGATAATGAAGAATCGTTTTAAGGGAAGCTTCATCCCCTTCCTGGATATCGAAAATTTCACGAAGCATAAATTCCGCTTTCCAGAAAACATCATTGCCTTCTTTATTATAGTCCTCATTTCCTGTATGCTCGTAGGTCTCTCGGGATTGAAGAGCCTGATCTCTAAGGGAAAACTGTTCTTTATTGATAGGAATAGGCTTTACGCCAAAGGTGCCCTTTCGCTTGATGGCAAGACCACCGGAGGCAACACCCATCCATTTTCGGAGACTGACGGCAATATAGTCAGCATCCGGACAGGCCGGCAATGGAGAAAATGCTGTATGGGTAGTATCCACTATTACAGAAACGCCACTGGCTTTACATTTTTTGACAAAGTTCTCATCATAGGTAGGATAACCATAGTATCCACAGACAAGGAGAACACTGATCTGCGGGATCATCTCTTCCTCAAACACAGGGGAAAGATTTTTGTCAAAATCATAATAATGAATTTCATATCCTGCTTTTACAAAGCAGCCCAGAACTGTTTCGCAGTCATAGGAAGGCAGATATGCCACACGCTTTTGATCTGTTAACATCAGATCCCTCAGACAGTAATAAATGGCACAACGGCCGGACATTAGATGAGCGGTGTCCCCGGGATCAGGGCAGGTATGCTCCACATAGTTGTTTGGCTCAGAGCCAACAGGTTGATAGGGGAAAAAGCCTCCAATTTCCATAGTAAAAACCTCCTTTAAGTGACATGCTCTCGCCACTTAAATCTTACAGATTTTGAAGTGGGAGCTTCCTGCTCAATTGCCCTTCAGGGCAAAGCTAAAACAGGCTATCCCCGCGTGTCCCGCGGTTCTT
>ENA-ORSQ01000369-ORSQ01000369.1-human-gut-metagenome-genome-assembly--contig:-NODE-369-length-31899-cov-6.830643_pt1 | contig 31899 bp, 31 predicted proteins | sample MGYA00241900_ERZ509164 | MGnify/ENA primary metagenome ERZ509164 (study PRJEB26280, sample SAMEA2338807) | human gut metagenome | biome: human gut; feature: human-associated habitat; material: faeces...
CTGCCGTACCTCGCTCGCCGTATCGGCACTTAGAATTATGCGGTATTGCCTTAAGTAAATGACAACATATATGGCACAAAAGCCGCTGCCCAGCCTTGCAGCACCGCTTTTGTGCCATTTTTGTTTCCAACACTTTGCGGCGCAATTTTCAGAGCACCAAAAGGCTGCATATACAAGATATGTTTTATGTGCAGCAATTTCCATTCCATTTTTCGCACATATTTTGCTATTGCGAATATTTTTTAGCATACTGTATTTCTTCCCATTGCAAATTATGCACGAATGCGCAAAAGAAGTGCGCTTGCGTACATTTTTTGCGTTACCGAATTTGTGCGTTTGTTTTCTGTGATTCATTCAGCATTTTACACGTTTTCCCCTATAATTTCGTTGCAACCGTTTGCAACATATACAAATCCGCACAAATTGCCTCAATTTATGCAAGATTTCGCCGTAATTTTTGTTAGATGCGGGGTCGAGTTGTTTCAGCATTATACACAAATTGTTTCGTCTTAGTTCGTACGTTTTGACATGAGTTGATTTTTTGCCCATTCAATTAAAGCAATATTTGTTTGTTTTTATAATTTGCACACCATTTTGGATATTTTTTTGATGTTCACAATTTGTTATTATAATAGCGTTGAATGAAGCGGTTAGTTGTCAGGCCGCTCGTTATAGGAACATTTTCAGGAGGACTAAAACAATGAAAAAGGCAATCGCCCTTGCAATGGCCAGCGTTATGGCTGCTGGCCTGCTGGCAGGCTGCGGCGCTTCCGCTTCCTCTACCGCTTCCAGCGCAGCCTCCTCTGTGGCTTCTTCTGTGGCCGCTTCTGAGGTTGCTTCTTCCGCTGCCAGTAAGGCACAGGCCACGGTGGAGTTCGCCGTTACCGCTGCGGACGGCAGCGTGTCCAGCGTACTGCTGAACGTAACCGACGGCGAAAAGCTGAGCACCGCGCTGGCCGAGGCCGGGATCATCAGTCAGGAAGAGGCTGATGCCGGCTTTGTGACCACCGTGAACGGCGAGACTGCCGACTATGATAAGGATCAGGCATGGTGGTGCCTGACCGACGCTGCCGGTGAGATGACCACGGTGGGCGTGGCCGACATCGAGCTCCACGACGGTGACAGCTATGCCTTTACCTACACCAAGGGGTAAAAAGCCGGTGGCGCTGCACACCCGGGTGCTGCGGCTGGTACTCAGCGGCCTGATGGGCGCGCTGCTGGTGGTGAGCAAGCAGGCCATGAGCGGTCTGCCCAATCTGGAGCCGGTGAGCCTGCTCATCATCCTGTTTGCACTGGAACTGCCCCGGGAGACGCCCGGCGCCATCACGGTATTCATCCTGTTGCAAGGCGTGCTGTACGGCTTTGGCCTGTGGTGGGTGATGTACCTGTATGTGTGGTATCTGCTGGCGCTGCTGGCATGGCTGCTGCGCCGCATGGACAACGCCTTTTTCTGGGCGGTGTTCAGCGGGCTGTACGGCCTGTGCTTCGGCGGGCTGTGCGCGGCGGTGTATCTGTTTGCCAAAACGCCCGCCTTTGCCCTGAGCTGGTGGCTCAGCGGCCTGAGCTACGATGCAATGCACGGCGTTGGCAATTTTGTGCTGATGCTGCTGCTCTACCGCCCGCTGCGCCGTGCACTGCAAATGGCAAAAAAGCAGTTGCGGTTCTAATATTTTCTTTATAAAAATGCAGAGCCGGACAGCCCGCGGGCTGTCCGGCTCTGCTTGTATTCAAAAATATTTTTCTGCATCGTTACGCATTCAGGCGGGCAAAGGCCTGCCGGACATCGCCGGAGAAATACAGCGTTCCCAGTGCGCACACCGGGCCTTCGCCGCCCAGTTCTTCCGCACGCGCTACACCGGCCTCAATGCTGTCCGCAGCCTCGGCGGTGCAGCCGTAGGCGCGGATATGCTCGGCCAGTGTCTGCGCCGGCATGGCACGGGGGTTGTGCGCCGTCACGGTCACGAACCGCTCGGCCAGCGGTGCCAGCAGCGCCAGCATCTCGTCCACATCCTTGTCGGCCATGATGCTGACCAGAAAGACAAATTTCTGCCCGGGGAAGCGGTCTTTCAGGCTCTGCACCGTGGCGCGCATCCCGTGGGCATTGTGGCTGCCGTCCAGCACAAAGGCCGGGCTGTGGCGCAGCAGTTCAAAGCGCCCGGGCCAGCTTACCTGCTCCAGCCCGGTGCGGATGGCACTTTCCGGGATATTCCAGCCCTGCTGCCGCAGCACCCGCAGGGCGGTGATGGCCAGCGCGGCGTTGCGGGGCTGATAGCTGCCGATGAGCGGCAGGCGCACCCCGTCCAGCCCGTCAAAGCTGAAGGTAACTGCATCCAGATCCCCGCCGGTGACCTGCAACTTGGCAAAGTCCACTTCCGTAAAAGGAGCGTGCTGCTGCGCTGCCACCCGGCGCAGCACGGCGTCTGCCTCCGGTGCGCCGCCGTAGCTCACCACCGGGCAGCCCGGTTTGATGATGCCCGCCTTAGCGGCGGCGATATCCGCCAGCGTAGGGCCCAGCTCCTTGACGTGATCCATGCCCAGTGCGGTGATCACCGCGCAGGCAGGCTTTTCAATAACATTGGTGGAATCCAGCGTGCCGCCAAGCCCCACCTCCAACACCACAATATCACACTGCTGCTGCGCAAAATAGAGCATTCCCAGTGCGGTGATGATCTCAAACTCGGTGGGCACGTCCTCCATGGCGTCGGCGGCGGGCTTTACCTGCTCCACCAGTTCCACCAGTGCTTCGTCCGGGATCTGCTGCCCGTTGATCTGGATGCGCTCGTTGAACCGGTTGATGAAAGGCGAGGTGTATAGCCCCACGCAATAGCCCGCCGCCCGCAGACAGGACGCCAGCATGGCCGCGGTGCTGCCCTTGCCGTTGGTGCCCGCCACATGGACGAACTTCAGCCGCTTGTGGGGGTTGCCCAGCGCGGCCAGCAGGGTGCGGGTGCGGCTCAGGCCGGGCTTGTGCCCCGCCCACTGCACCGCGTGGATGTATTGCATTGCTTCTTCGTAGTTCATAGCGCTCGCCCTTATCTAAAAGATTCTGTGTGTTCAGGTTTTTGCTTTGATCATCGCTGCCAGTGCCTTATTCTCCAGCAGGATGCGGACCAGCACGGTGTTGACCGCGCTCAGCACGATGGCGTTGGGGATGCGGGCCGCCAGCACCGGCCACTGGTATCCATAAAAAATGTGAAGCGCCAGCGAGTTGATGACCACCGAGCCCACCAGATGCCCGGCCAGTATGCTGATCTGGAGCCGCAGCCCCAGCCGCAGACTGCTGAGCTTCTGGAACAGCAGACCGGACACCAGACCCACCGAACCGGCTCCCAGCGTGATGAGCGGGTTGATGGAATAGCCGGACAAGGTGCCGCCGATCAGATCAGCCACCGCTCCCACGGCGAAGCCGCCCGCCGGGCCGAACCAGACCGCCGCCAAGTGGGTGGGCAGCGCGCCCAGATTGAACCGCAGAAAGCCGGTGGAAACGGTCAGCACGCGGGCAAAGATGATGCTCATAGCCGTCAGAAGGGCCAGCATCGTCAGGGTACGGACGGATAATTTGGAATGATTCATCGTTCATCCTCCATTCAGGATAAGCAGAGGCGGACGCAAAAACGCCCTCCCCTGTGACGAACCGCACAAAGGAGGGCGTGAATCCAACAAATTTCACTTCCAAACGAAGCCGCGCAGACGGCCTCGCCTGCACCCAAGTCCATGCAGCAGCGGGATGCAGACCACGCACCGCGGGTCTCCCTTCGTCCGCAGCACAACTCCCCGTTGATGCGGCACTTAACGCGCGTGGCCTTACTCTGTTGATAGTGTTATTATATGCCTTTTTTCAAGTCCGTGCAACGGCATCGTTGCAACAGATTTGCCAGTTTATCTCACAAAGTTTTAGCAGATATACCCAATGACTATCGAACCTGTGCGCGTTGCTTTCCGTCGAATTTTATGTTATTCTGTAAATGCCGCTCCACTCCGGCCCATTTTCTATGGAAAGGAGGTGAGGCCAGTGAACGCCATTTTCAACTTCTTACTGTCCGTCGCAGCAGGTGTCGCAGCTGACGCCATCTGCAAGTGGCTTGACGAACAGTTCCGCAGCGGCAAGCACTAACCCCTAGGCAAACAGGAAGCCCCTCGGTACTCGCAATACCGGGGGGCTTCTTGCTGTTCGATTGTGAGACCAATGAACCTTTTCAACTTCTCTGGTTTCATTATACACGTCTACGGAAAATTGTCAAGTCGTTTTCGGTTTCCTTTGACTGTACCGATAAAAAGTGATAAGATGGAACAAACATCACTCAGAAAGGACGTATCCGTCTATGAAATTCAGCGAGATGAACTACACCCGCCCCGACATTGACGCGCTGCTGGCCCGCTGCAAAGAGCTGGCCGCCAAGGCCGCCTCTGCCGCTTCCGGCGAAGAACTGGTCGAGGCCTACTACGAGCAGAGCCGCGCCTTTGCCGACTACAACACCGCCGCCAATCTGGCAAACATCCACTACACCTGCGACACCCGCGACGCCTATTGGAAGGCCGAGCAGGACTTCTTCGACGCCAACGGCCCCGCCGTGCAGAATGCCAGCGTCGAGATCAGCCGGGCGTTTCTGGCCAACCCCCATGTGGACGCGCTGACCGAAGCCTTCGGCACCACCTGCGTGGCCGGGATGAAGAACGCAGTCCTCGGCATGGACGACCGCACCGTGGAGCTGCAGAAGGAGTACAACGCCCTCGTCAGCCAGTATCAGCAGGTGTATGGCGGCGCACTGGTGGAGCTGGACGGCAAGCATCTGACCATCCCCCAGCTGGGCCCCTACAAGGAAAATCTGGACCCCGCCGTCCGCCGTGCCGCCTACGAGGCCGAGGCCGGTTACTTCGACGCCCACCGCGCCGAGCTGGATGAGCTGTACACCAAGATCGTCAAGAACCTGAACGAACAGGCCCGCATCCTCGGCTACCACGACTACAGCGAGCTTTCCTATGTGCGGATGAACCGCATCGGCTACGGCCCGGAGGAGATCAAGCGCTTCCGGGATCAGGTTGCCAACGATGTGGTGCCCCAGCTGCAGAAGGTCATTGAGCTGCGCCGCAAGCGCACCGGCATCGAGCACCCCACCTTCGCCGATCTGCCCGTCACCTTCAAGGACGGCAACCCCTCCCCCATCAAGGGCTACGACGCCCGGATGGCTGCGGCCCGCACCATGTACCATGAGCTGAGCCCGGAGACCGCCGAGTTCATCGACTTCATGCAGGACAACGAGCTGTTCGACGTGGAGAGCCGCCCCGGCAAGATGTCCGGCGGCTATATGACCAGTCTGCCCGCCTACAAGGCCCCCTTCATTTTCGCAAACTGGAACAACACCTCTGCCGACGTGGACGTGCTGACCCACGAGTGCGGCCACGCCTTCGAGGGCTACGTCGCCGAGCGGAACCCGAAGGTCCCCGCCGACCTCGAATGCCCCGGCATGGAGAGCGCCGAGATTCACTCCATGGCCATGGAGTTCCTGACCGCGCCGTGGCACCACCTGCTCTTCGGCAAGGACACCGAGAAGTACGCCCTCGTCCACGCCGAGGACAGCTTCCTCTTCCTCGCTTACGGCTGCGCTGTGGACGAGTTCCAGCACCTGATGTACCAGAACCCCGACCTGACCCCCGACGAGCGGAACAAGGTCTGGCTGGATCTGGAGCACAAATACCGCCCGTGGATCGACTTCGACAACCTGCCCTTCTACGGCCGCGGCGCGGGCTGGCAGCGTCAGCTCCACATCTATGAGTGCCCGTTCTATTATATCGACTACTGCCTGTCCACCATGGCCGCGCTGCAGTTCTTCCTGCTCAGCCTGAAGGACCACAAGGACGCATGGCAGCGCTACCTCAAGCTGGTCCGCCGCGCGGGCACAGCCAGCTACTCCGAGCTGTGCGAGACGGCGGGCCTGAAAGTTCCCTTCACCGACGGCTCCATCAAAGCCATCGCCGAAGAGATGGAAGCTTGGATTGCCACGCACCAAGCATAAACCTCTGGGGGAGCTGGCGCGAAGCGCCTGAGAGGGCAAGGACGCTGACAAATGCTATTATAATAATGATGAATCCGTCCCCTGCGGACGCAAAAAAGGAGCGGTATTGCTATGGCAGAAAAAGAGAGCAAGGGCATCCAAAAGTTTTTTGAAGAGTTCAAAGCGTTCGCCATGCGCGGCAACGTGCTGGATATGGCCGTCGGCGTGGTCGTCGGCTCGGCGTTCACGGCCATCGTGAACTCGCTGGTCGGCGACATCATCTCTCCCCTCATCGGCCTGTTCTTCAACGCCGACTTCTCGGACGTTGTGATCCAGATCGGCGACGTCGGCATCGGCATCGGTTCCTTCCTCAACGCCATCATCAACTTCCTGATCGTGGCGTTCGTGCTGTTTGTGGTGCTGAAGGCATTCAACGCCCTCTTCAACAAGAAGAAGGCCGAAGAGGAAGCTCCCGCAGAACCGACCACCAAGGTCTGCCCCTACTGCCAGAGCGAGATTTCCATCAAGGCCGTCCGCTGCCCCCACTGCACCTCCAAACTGGAAGGTTTCCCGGAGATCCACGATTGATCTTTACGTTTTAGCGAACCAAAGCGCCCGGCAGCTCCATCTGAGCCGCCGGGCGCTTTTTTGGGCTATGCGTAGACCGTGCCGCCCCCTCCTCCCTGCCGTCTCAGCAAGGGAAAAGGGGGCGGGGTCTTTTATTTTTAGGGTATTCCGGCCTTACTGCACGCCGGTCAGCTCAGCGAGCTTATGATAGATCTCGGTGTTGTCGAACACGCCGCGGAACTTCTCGGCGCCGACGCCCTTGGCATAGATGTTGACCATTGCGCCGGTGTGGGCGTAGGTGGTGTGGTCCATGCCGGACTTATGGTTGATGGTGTGGCAGATGGCCATGGAGAAGGGGATGTAGGTGCCGTAGAGTTCATAATCCTGCTGGCTCATCTTGCTCTGGGAAGACGCGCCGACCTCCAGCGTCCGCTCGTAGGCCTTGCGCAGGTTCTCCACCTCGTAGTCGGTCAACAGCAGCTTGCCCGCGCTGGCAGCATCGGGGTCAGTGGGCAGGGTCAGGCCGAAGTTGGCCTTGACGTCGGCCATGGCCGCCTCAAAGGGGGTCTTGTTGGCGATGTAATTTTCCACGTAGGTGGAATCAAATTTCGCGTAGGACATCTTCTGGTGGGTCAGGTTGGTCAGGAAGGTGTCGTAGTTGGTGGTCTTGTAGCCGATGGCCATGCCGCCCGTCTCGTGGTCGGCCGTGACGAGGATCAGGGTCTCGTTGGGGTGGGCGTTGTAGAACTCCTCGGCGGCCTGAACGGCGTTGCTCATCTCCAGCACGTCGTGGATGGAGGCGGCGGCATCGTTGGCGTGGCAGGCCCAGTCGATCTTACCGGATTCGGTCATCAGGAAGAAACCCTTCTTGTTTTCCAGCAGCTCGATGCCCTTTTTCACGTAATCGGTCAACTGCCACTCGCCGTTGGCGGCGTCCATGGCATAGTTCATCGCCTTGCCGTCGGCAAGGTTCTCGGCGATGATGAGGGTCTTGCCCGCCCCGGCCGTCAGCGCCGCCGCGCCCGCCTGTGTGGTGACAACGTTGTAGCCCGCCTGTGCGGCAACCTCGTGGTTGTTGGGGCCGGTGCCATCGCCGTTCACCTTCTGGAACTCGCCGCCCGCAAAGTATTCGAAGCCGGAATTGGCCAGCTCTACGCCGATCTGGTAGTAGTTCTTGCGGGTGTTCTGGTGGGCGTAGAAGGCGGCAGGGGTGGCGTGGTCGATGTTGACGGTGGACACCACGCCGACCTTATAGTTTTTCTGCTTGTGCAGCTTCTCGGCGATGGTCTCGTAAGGCACATCGCGGGTCCACGGGCACATGTTGATGACGCCGCTCTCGGTCTTATTGCCGGTGGCGATGGCGGTCGCAGTGGACGCGGAGTCCGGGCAGAAGGATGTGCTGTCGTAGGTGGTCACGCTGCCGACTTCGGGGAAGGAGGTGAAGCTCAGCTCCCCCTCGGTGATGGCCCCGTTGTTCTCGGTGGTGCCCTTATAGAAGCGGGCAGACTGGATCTGGGCAGTGCCCATGCCGTCGCCGATGAACAGGAAAATGTACTTCGGTTTCTTCAGAAAATCCAGCAGACCGTTCTCTTCTTCCGCAGCGCCGACGGCATCCGGCTGGGCTGCGCTGGCCGCTACCGGGGCAGCACTCAGCAGACCGGCAGCCGATGCCGCAGCACCGACCTTCAGGAAATTGCGGCGGGTGATCTTGTTCTCTTTCATACGGAAATCCTCTCTTTTGGTGCCCCTTGGGCCCTTCTTTCATGCTTCTCTCGGAACGGTTTTATTGTACCGAACTTCCCCGCCGTCCGAAACCATGGAGAGGAAAAGCTTGTGTAAAAGCTTCGTGCCGCCGCCGCCGCAATTGTAAAGAGAGGATATCTCTTGTAAAATTGAAACCACCCAACCACTGACCCCCAGCAAACAGGAAGCCCCTCGGTACTCGCAATACCGGGGGGCTTCTTGCTTTGCTTTTGTGAGATCAATGGACTTCTTACCTTTGTGCCTTTGTTACACGCACCTGTGGGCAAAAAGTCAAGGAGTTCCTTTTATCTCGCTCTTACTTATTATAGACGTCCTCTTTCAGCAGCCCTTCGCTCTTGGCGACGCAGATGCTGGCGACGGCATCGCCGACGACATTCAGGGAGGTGACGAGCATCTCGATGGGGCGGTTGATGGCAAGGATCAGGGAATAGGCCAGCAACGCACCGTCATTGACGAAGCCCATGCCGGACAGGATGGTGAAGAGGATGACCGCCCCTGCACCGGGAGCTGCCGGGGTGCCCACCGAAGCCAGCAGCGCCAGCAGCGCTACCACCACCAGTTGACCGGGCGTGACGGTATAACCGGCGCAGCCCGCAATGAACACCGTGGCGATGACCTGCATGATGGCAGTGCCGTCCATGTTGATGGTCATGCCCAGCGGCAGAACAAAGGAGGCAATGCTCTCATCCACGCCGAACTCTTCCTCGCTGACCTTGATGTTCAGGGGCAGGGTCGCAGCGCTGGAAGAGGTGGAGAAGCCGAAAACGGCCACGTTTGCGATCTTTTTGATGAACTTGATGGGGTTCAGCTTGGCACCCAGTGCCACGACCAGCGGATAGGCCACCACAAGGAAGACCAGCAGCAGGATCACCGTGACCACCACATAGACCAGCGCGGGCTTGAGGTAATCGATGCCGTAGATGGCAAAGGTGCGGGTCAGCAGCACGAAGACGGCGAAGGGCGCGAAGTTGCTGACGATGAAGTTCAGGAAGACCACCACCACATCGTTGACCTCGCCCAGCAGACGGCGGAGGGTGGCGGTGCGGCTCTCACCGAGGGTATTCATGCTCAGCCCGGTGGCCACAGCAAGGAAAACTGCGCTCAGCACCGCACCGTTGCTACCAAAGGCCGTGATGATGTTGGAGGGGATGATGTTCAGCACCACATTCAGAGGGTTCGAGCCGGTGGAGCCGGTGGCCTCGGTCAGGCCCTCAATGTGGGTATTGAACAGCCCCATGGAATAGGTGGTGTAACCTACGACGCCCGCCAGCAGCAGCGCCAGAAAAGAGCACAGCAGGAACCAGAACAGGGTCTTGGCCGAGATGCGGCCCATGGTGCGGGTGTCCGCAATGCTGCCGATGGCCAGCGCAATGGAGGTGAAGACCATCGGGATGATGACCAGCTGCAGCGCCTTGATGAAGAGCTGGCCGATGATGTAGAAGAGGCCGAAGGCGCGCTCGGCCCCTTCCGCCGTGATGTCTTGGAACAGGAGGTTGTTGATGGTGGCCCACACCTCTGCGCGGCCGCCGGAGATCAAGCTCTCCCGCAGGAACATGAAGGCGATGCCGGCTGCCAGACCACACACCAGCGAGATGGCCATTCGCTTGGCAAGAGATAACTTCGGTTTTTTCGGTTTCGTTTCCATGATATACTTCCTCACTTTTTCTAGGTTTGCTCAAAAAAACACCCGGAAGAAGGTCTTCCGGGCGGAAACACTTATGCCTTGAACTTCAACAGCGGCACGCCGACGGCGGTATCACCGGCGGCAACAACACTCATTTCGGGGAGATCATCGCCATTGGTCACGATGATGGCCGTTGCGGTGGGATGGCCAGCGGCACGGATGGCGTCCAGATCCACCTTCAGCAGCGGGGTGCCGGCCTTGACCTTGGTGCCCTCCTTGACGAGAGAGGTGAAGCCATTGCCCTTCATCTCCACGGTGTCCATGCCAACGTGGATCAGAAGCTCGATGTTGTCGTCGCTCATCAGGCCGACGGCGTGGAGACTTTCCGGCACCTGCGTCACAGTGCCGTCGAACGGAGCATACACGGTGTCGCCGGTGGGCTCGATGCCGCAGCCGCCGCCAAGGATCGCCGAAGCAAAGGTCTCATCCGGCAGCTCTTCCAGCGGGATGACCTTGCCTTCCAGCGGCATCATGACGGTCATTTTCTCGCCCTTGAATTTCGTCTCGGCAGCCTTGCCGCCAAACAGCTTATCGAAAAAGCCCATAGTTCATTTCTCCTTCTCTTTCTGCGCTGCATCCCAGCGCGATCTTCATCTAAATAAAGATACCATACCGCGCCAAAAAAAGCAAGCCATTTTCTGCACAAAGCCTCTGAGATCTTTGGCGCTCACAGCAGCTCCAGCAGCTGTTCGATCTCCTCCATCTTGGTGGCCCAGCTGGTCGCGATCCGCATGACGGTGTGGGCGTCGTCGTACTTCTCCCAGAAGCCGAACTTGGCCTTGCCCTCCAGCGCGGCCAGCTGCTCGTTGGGGAACACGATGAAAAGCTGGTTGGTGGGGGAATCCATGAAGAACTGGTATCCCTTCGCCGCAAGGCCCTTCTTGAGGGCGTTGGCGGTGGTGATGGCGTTCCGGCTGATCTTCTCATACAGGCCGTCGGTGAACAGGACGTCGAACTGCAGCCCCAGCAGGCGACCTTTCGCCAGCAGAGCACCCTGCTGTTTGACCATGGTCATGAAGTGGGCCGGCGCACCGTGGGGGAAGACAACGGCCTCGCCGCAGAGAGCACCGACCTTGGTGCCGCCGATGTAGAACACATCGGCCCACTTTGCGAGGTCCGGCAGGGTGACGTCCGTGCCATCCGCCGCCAGACCGTAGCCCAGCCGTGCGCCATCCACGAAGAGGGGCATCTTGTACTCCTGACAGACCGCGTGGAGAGCTTCCAACTCGGCCTTGGTGTAGAGGGTGCCGTACTCGGTGGGGTGGGAGAGATACACCATGCCGGGGAAGACCATGTGGTCATGGTTGCTGTCGGCGTAGAAGGTGGCGCAGAAATTCCGGACCGTGGCGGCGTCCAGCTTGCCGTTTTTGTGGGGCAGCCCCATCACCTTGTGGCCGGTGAACTCGATGGCCCCGGCCTCGTGGCCGTTGACATGGCCGGTGGCTGCTGCCACAACGCCCTCCCACCGGTGCAGCATCGACGCAATGACGATGGCATTCGTCTGGGTACCGCCGGAGATGAACGTCACGTCCGCTTCCGGGCACCGGCACGCCGCGCAGATCTTTTCCTTCGCGCTGGCGCAGTAGGGGTCGGTGCCGTAGCCGGGCACCTTCTCGAAGTTCGTTTCCATCAGCTTCTGCAAAATGGCCGGATGGGCACCTTCGCAGTAATCGTTCTCAAAATAAAGCATTTTCCCTCGTCCTCTCTGTTAAAGGTATCTTTATTATGAGCTTTCGGGCGGAAAATGTCAATTGCGGCAAAACGGGCCGTTCCTTCGAACAGCCCGTTTTGTATCACTGCCAAGACATCGACAGATGCCGTTTATTCGCAACACAATCTTTCAGGTATAGATTGATCAGCGTCTGATACGGAATTCCCACCGCTTCCGACTGCTCCTTGAAGTAGTCGATCGTGTTGCTGTCAATATTGATCGTGATCTGCTTTTTCAACGCCTTTGCATAAGGGTTCTTTCTAGCTTTCGAAAAATCATACTCGTCCAACATCGTACACGCCTCACTTTCCATAATACTCCGATTCGGTTCTGGTCGCTTTTCGGGCCGAAATGATTCGGATCACGGTGTCCGATTCGCGATAGCAATGACAAACGATGAGCAGATTTGCCTTACTGCTAAGGCCGAGAATAATAAACCGTTCCTCCTGTTCAGAATGCTCAGGGTCATCAATCACCAACGCTTCTTCGTCGTAGAAAACCGTTTTCGCTTCCTCAAAGGAAATTTTGTGTTTGTTTTGGTTGATGTGGTTTTTATTTTCATCCCACTCAAATCGAATCGCTTCCATATTTATATTATAATTATCATATAAGTATTTGTCAACACGGCTTTTTGAATACGGCAGATTCCCCTTTTTCCTCCGGTCAAGAATCTTGATTCCTTAGCTGTTTCTTAAATAAAAATATGGTATACTTTTAGGGTGGGATCGAATACAGTTCAGGAGGGATCACATTCCATGAAGCAGACCATCCGCAAAACAGACATCCTCGTGCTGCTGGGCGTATTTGCGCTGGCATTCCTCGTGATGTTCGGCATCCAGCGCGTCAGCGGCCGCATCGACGGCGTGGCGTCCATGGTGTTTGTTCTGGCGGTATTTTTAATCTCGATCTATACTGACGGTTACTTCTGGGGCGTCATGGCATCGCTGCTCAGCGTGCTGGCGGTCAACTTTGCGTTCCGTTCGCCCTACTTTGCCTTCAACTTCACCCTGCCGGAGAACCTGTTTTCCGGGCTGGTGATGCTGGTGGTCTCCATCATGACCAGCACCCTGACCACCCGGATCAAGCTGCAGGAGCAGCTCCGGATGGAGAGCGAGACTGAAAAAATGCGGGCCAACCTGCTGCGGGCCGTCTCCCACGACCTGCGCACCCCGCTGACTTCGATCTACGGAGCTTGTTCGACCGTCATCGAGAATTATGACTCTCTGGATAAAGAGCAAAAAGTTAAACTTCTTGGCGAGGCCTGTTCGGACGCCCAGTGGCTGAACCGGATGGTGGAGAACCTGCTCTCGGTCACCCGGTTCGACAACGACAAGGTGGCGGTGCAGAAGACCCCCACCGTGCTGGAAGAGCTGATCGACACGGTGCTGGTGCGGTTCCAGAAGCGCTACCCGGACGTGAACGTAAAGCTCGAACTGCCGGACAGCTTCATCGTCATCCCCATGGACTCGATGCTGATCTCGCAGGTGCTGACGAACCTGTTGGAAAACGCGGTGCTCCACGCCGAGGGGATGACCCAACTGACGCTGAAAGTCTTCACGGTGGGCAGCCACGCTGTGTTCGAAGTAACGGACAACGGCTGCGGCATCCCCAAGGAGCGGCTGAAGAAGCTGTTTTCCGGGATGCTGCCCGCCGAGGACACCGCCGACCACGGCAAGCACAGCATGGGCATCGGGCTTTCGGTCTGTGCCGCCATCGTAAAAGCCCACGGCGGAGAGATCAAGGCCGAGAGCCGCCAAGGCGAGGGCACGACCATCCGCTTCTGGCTGGAAACCGAATCCATTGAGACGGAGGAAAATCAAGATGAGCAATAACAAATTCAAAGTGCTGGTCGTAGAAGACGAGGCCAATATCTGCAGCTTCATCTATACCCTGCTGGAGACCAACGGCTACCAGACGTTTGTGGCCCCCTCCTGCGAACTGGGGCAGTCGATGTTCGGTTCCTGCAACCCAGACCTGATCATCCTCGACCTCGGTCTGCCTGACCGGGATGGCGTGGAGCTGATCCGGTATGTGCGCCAGAAGTACCTGACCCCCATCATCGTGCTGTCGGCCCGCACCACCGAGGCGGACAAGATCGAGGCGCTGGACCTCGGTGCCAACGACTACATCACCAAGCCCTTCGGCACCGGCGAGCTGCTGGCGCGGGTGCGGGCGGCGCTGCGCACCAACCGCTACAGCTCCAACCCCACGGGCACCTTCCGTGCGCAGGACCTCACCATCAACTACGAGCGCCGCAAGGTCTTCGTGGGGGAGGAAGAGATCAAGCTGACCCAGACCGAATACAACATCGTCGCGTTTTTGTCCGAGCACGCTGGCCGGGTGATGACCTACCCCGCCATCGTCAAGGCCATTTGGGGCGACACCGACTGCGGCAGCACCAAGAAGCTGCAGGTCAACATGGCCAACATCCGCCGCAAGCTGGGCAGCCGCCCCGGAAAGAACACCTACATCTTAAATGAGCTGGGCGTGGGCTACCGGATGATCGACGAAGACCGCGACTCCCACACCGAGGAGGACGCATGATCCTTGCGCTGATCTTATTTGCGCTGATCTACATTCTGATGCTGGCTTTGCCGCAGCAGCGGCCCTTTGTGGCGCTGGGCGGCAACCTGACCCCCATCGGCGCTTCGGCCAACATCGCAGCCATCGGCATCCCCTTCACGCTGGCCGCCGTGCTGACGGGCTACGGCTGCCTGTGGTTGGTGTGGGGGTAAGCACCCGTTTGTCTCAAAAAACAACGTAGGGATAGTCAATTATAACAAACTCTCGCAAAAAAGTTTCTATGTGTTAACTTTATGCAAACCACTTGCATTTTCCAAATTTCGTGCTACAATAACGGCAGCAATACGGAGCGTCCCGCTCCCTCAAACCGGCCCTTTTGGGCCATACAAGCAACACGAAAAAAGGAAGGTATATCCATATGGTTAACATGAAGAAGATCGCCCTGTTCGCCGCTGGCACCCTGTTTGGTTCTGCCGGTTTCAAGCTTCTGTCCAGCAGCGATGCCAAGAAGGTCTACACCCAGACCGCCGCTGCCGTTCTGCGCATGAAGGACTCCACCATGGAGACCGTGAACAAGGTTCAGGAACAGGCCGGTGACATTCTGGCAGACGCAAAGGCTATCAACGAGGCCCGCGCTGCCAAGGCTGAGGCCGCTGTCATCGAGGACGCTGCTGAGGAGACTGCCTCCACCGAGGCTGCCGAATAATCCAAGGCCCTATGGGAGCCGCCTGCGGGCGGCTCTTTTTCATGGTCAGAAAGGGAACAAGTATGAAATGCACCATTTTGCATGAAGGCCGGGGCCGGATGCGCGTCCACGTCTGCAACGTGCGGATGACGCTCCACCGCGCCGACGTGCTGGAAGCTTATCTCAACCACCACGACGCCATCGAAAAGGCCACCGTCTACGAGCGGACCGGCGACGTGGTACTTTATTATAATGGCAAGCGTGCCGACGCCGTCCGGGCGCTGAGCACCTACAAGTTCGACCGGCCGGAGCTGGACGCCCTTGTGACCTCCGCCGACAGCCGGAAACTCAATCAGGAATATCAGGAAAAGATGTACAGCCTTGTGGTAGGCCACTGCTTCCGCAAGTTGTTCCTGCCCGCCCCCATCCGCGCGGCCTACACCATCTGGCGCTCCATCGCCTTTGTGTGGAAGGGCGTCAAATGTCTGTTCCAGCGCAAGCTGGAAGTCGAGGTGCTGGATGCGCTGAGCATCGGCGTCTCGGTGCTGCGGGGCGATTTCAACACCGCCGGCTCCGTCATGTTCCTGCTGAACCTCGGCTCCCTGCTGGAAGAGTGGACCCGCAAGAAGAGCCTCGATGATCTGGCCCGCAGCATGGCGCTGAATGTGGACAAGGTCTGGGTGCGCAGCCAAGGCACCGAAGTGCTGCTGCCGCTGACGAAGGTCCAGCCCGGCGACGAGATCGTGGTGCGCTCCGGCAACATGATCCCGCTGGACGGCACCGTGATCGAAGGCGAAGCCATGATCAATCAGGCCGCGCTGACCGGCGAATCCATGCCGGTGCGGAAGATCGAGGGCGCCACCGTCTACGCGGGCACCGTCGTGGAGGAGGGCGAGTGCGTCTTCTTGGCCAAGGCTGCGGGCGGCTCCAACCGCTACGACAAGATCGTGGCCATGATCGAGGAATCCGAGAAGCTGAAGTCCAGCACCGAGAACCGTGCGCTGGAACTGGCCGACAAGCTGGTGCCGTGGTGCCTCGCGGGCACCGTGGTCACCTACGCGCTGACCCGGAACGCCACCCGCGCCATCTCCATCCTGATGGTGGACTTCTCCTGTGCGCTCAAGCTCTCGATGCCGCTGGCCGTCCTCTCCGCCATGCGCGAGTGCGGCACGGCCCACATCACCGTCAAGGGCGGCAAGTATCTGGAAGCGCTGGCCAAGGCCGACACCATCGTGTTCGACAAGACCGGCACCCTGACCCGCGCCACCCCGCAGGTGGTGGACGTCGTCCCCTTCAGCCAGAGCGAGAAGGACGACGTGCTGCGCCTTGCCGCCTGCCTTGAGGAGCACTTCCCGCACTCGATGGCCAACGCCGTCGTCCGCGCCGCCAAGGAGCGGAACCTCGCCCACGAGGAGGTGCACTCCGAGGTGGAGTACATCGTGGCCCACGGCATTGCCAGCCGGGTCAGCGGCGAGCGGGTGGTCATCGGCAGCTACCACTTCGTCTTTGAGGACGAGCACTGCATCATCCCCGCCGACGAGCAGGAGAAGTTCGACTCCCTCGCCCCGGAGTATTCTCACCTGTACATGGCTGTCTCCGGCCAGCTGGTCGGCGTCATCTGCATCGCCGACCCCCTGCGCCCGGAAGCCGCTTCCGTCCTGCACCAGCTGCACAAGCTGGGCATCCGGAACACCGTGATGATGACCGGTGACAGCTACCGCACCGCCGAGGCCATTGCCAAGCAGGTGGGCGTGGACCAGTTCTACGCCGAGGTTTTGCCGGAGGACAAAGCCAACTTCGTCCAGAAGGAAAAGGCTGCGGGCCACACCGTCGTCATGATCGGCGACGGCATCAACGACTCCCCCGCCCTCTCCGCCGCCGACATCGGCATTGCCATCAACTCCGGCGCTGCCATCGCCCGCGAGATCGCGGATGTGACCATCAAGGCCGACAGCCTTGAAGAACTGGTCTTCCTCAAGACGGTAGCCAACGCCCTGCAGCACCGGGTCAGCGCAAACTACCGCTTCGTGCTGAGCTTCAACTCCACCCTCATCCTTTTGGGTGCGCTGGGCATCCTGCAGCCCGCCGCTTCGGCCATGCTGCACAATCTCTCCACCCTCGGCATCAGCCTCAAGAGCATGACGAATCTGGTGCAGACGCCCTCTTCCGTGCCGCAGATCGCGAAATAAGATTTCTTCCCCCAAAACGCCGAAAGCCCCCTGCACATACCGCGTGCAGGGGGCTTTCTTTCTATGCTTTCTCCGGGGGAAGAAATTACAGAATGTCGATGTACTCGCCGGCCAGCGCTTTATTCATGCTGCGGACGGCGCAGAACTTGCCGCACATGGAGCAGGTGTCGCTGTGGTCGTCTTCGGGCAGACGGGCGTCGCGGATGGCCTTGGCGGTCTCCGGGTCGATGGCACAGGCGAACTGTGCGTCCCAGTCCAGCACGCGGCGGGCGTCGCCCATCTTGTCGTCGATGTCGCGGGCGTGGGGGATGCCCTTGGCGATGTCGGCGGCGTGGGCCGCGATCTTCGAGGCCACGATGCCCTGCTTCACGTCGTCCACGTTGGGCAGAGCCAGATGCTCCGCCGGGGTGACATAGCACAGGAAGGCGGCACCGCTGGCGGCGGCCACGGCACCGCCGATGGCGGCAGTGATGTGGTCATAGCCGGGGGCGATGTCGGTGACGAGGGGTCCCAGCACGTAGAACGGGGCGCCCATGCAGATGCTCTTCTGCACCTCCATGTTGGCGGCGACCTGATTCAGGGGCACATGGCCGGGGCCTTCCACCATGACCTGCACGTTGTGGGCCCAAGCCCGCTTGGTCAGCTCGCCCAGACGGACCAGCTCCTCGATCTGGCAGACATCGGTGGCGTCGGCCAAGCAGCCGGGGCGGCAGGCGTCGCCCAGCGAGATGGTCACATCGTGCTCTTCGCAGATGTCCAGAATTTCATCGAAGTGCTCATAGAACGGGTTCTCGTTGCCGGTCATGCACATCCATGCGAAGACCAGCGAGCCGCCGCGGCTGACGATGTTCATCTTCCGCTTGTGCTTGCGGATCTGGTCGATGGTCTTGCGGGTGATGCCGCAGTGGAGGGTGACGAAATCCACACCGTCCTCCGCATGGAGGCGGACCACATCGATGAAGTCCTGTGCGGTCAGGGTGGCGAGGTCGCGCTGGTAGTGGATGACCGAGTCATACACCGGCACGGTGCCGATCATCACCGGGCACTCGTGGGTCAGCTTCTGGCGGAAGGGCTGGGTGTTGCCGTGGCTGGACAGGTCCATGATGGCCTCAGCGCCCATGTTCACGGCGCTCATGACCTTCTGCATCTCGATGTTGTAATCCTTGCAGTCGCGGGAGACGCCGAGGTTGACGTTGATCTTGGTGCGCAGCATGCTGCCGATGCCCTCCGGGTTCAGGCAGCTGTGGTGCTTGTTGGCGGGGATGGCGACCTTGCCCTCGGAGACGAGCTGCCGGATCTCTTCGGTGGTGCGGTACTCCTTCTTGGCGACGATCTCCATCTCCTTGGTGACGATGCCCTTGCGGGCGGCGTCCATCTGGGTGGTATAGGTTTGCATAGTCAGTTCCTCCAGTTTGGTCTAAAATACTCTCTACCATTTATATACAGAGGGGCCGGATATTTCAGATGATACTGGATTCCGGCGCCTCCGCAAAACAACATTGCGGTCTTCATGAAAATCTCCTTACATGAGTTTTCTAACGCGGCCGAAGGTGGTGCCCCCGGTCGGCCGCGGTCAGCGTTTCCTCCGATACAACCTCTCAGTCAATGCTTCGCATTGCCAGCTCCCCTAGTAGGGGAGCCCTTGGCAGTCCTCGCAGAGTTCCCGTTTTCGCCAGAGTCTCCCCTACTAGGGGAGATGTCGAACGAAGTGAGACAGAGAGGTTGTACGAAGGCGGGCGTCACAATTGAGCCGCTAACCTTCTCAATTCCCTGCACTCCTCTTCAATATCCTCCGCCGCGAAGATGGCGCTGACCAACGCAACGCCCGCTTCGCCGCAGTGGGCGAGGGAGAGCAGGTTCTGTTTGCTGATGCCGCCGATGGCCACGACCGGCACGGGGACGGCGGCGCAGATGGCCCGCAGCGTCTCCTTGGGCAGGGCGGTGACGTTCGTTTTCGTGGTGGTGGCGAACATCGCGCCGCAGCCGAGGTAATCCGCCCCGGCCGCCACCGCGGCCTTGGCTTCGGCAACGTTATGGGCCGACACGCCGATGATGGCGTCGGGGCCGAGGATGCGCCGCGCCTCTGCGGGGTCCATATCCTCCTGCCCCAGATGCACCCCGTCCGCGCCGCACTGGGCCGCCAGCGCCACGTTATCGTTCAGGATAAAGGGCACGCGGTACTGTTTGCACAGGGCGGAAATCTCCCGCGCTTCCGCCAGAATGGACGAATCGGCGAGGTTTTTCTCCCGCAGCTGCACACAGGTGGTGCCGCCCTTGAGGGCCGCTTCGACCTGCTGGGGCAGGGTGAGTTTCCCGACCCATGCGCGGTCGGTGACGGCGTAAAGCCGCAGCATCTCAGCAGTACAGTTCATAGTTTGCTCCTTGGTCCAGCTCTTCGCCGGTCATGTTGGAAACAGCGTCCATCAGGCGGATGCGCAGGGTGCCGGTGCCCTCGCCCCCGGTCAGGGAGGCGGCGGCCCGCTCCCCGCACAGACCCATCATGCAGACGGCGGCAGCGGCAGCTTCCAGCGGCGCTTCGGGGTTTGCCCCCACGAAGGCCGCCGTCAGCACCGACAGCATACAGCCGGTGCCGGTGACTTGGCGCAGCAGCGGGGTGCCGCTGCGGATGCCGTAGGCCGTGGTGCCGTCCGTTACGATGTCCTCGGCCCCCGTCACCGCCACGATGCAGTGGTGGGCGGCGGCGAAGCGCCCCGCCAGCGGCAGCAGCGTTTCCAGCTCCGGGGCCTTGCCCGCATCCACCCCGCGGGAGACGAGGCTCTGGCCGCTCAGGGTCTGCAATTCCGAGGCGTTGCAGCGCAGCACCGTCAGGGGAACGTCCTGCAAAAGCTTTCGGGCGATCTCCTGCCGGTACGCGGACGCGCCCACGCCCACGGGGTCAAAGACCACGGGCAGGCCCAGCTCAGCGGCCTTGCGCCCCGCCAAAAACATGGCGTCGGCCTTGCGGGGGTTCGGGGTGCCAAGGCTCAGGCAGAGCGCCCGGCTCAGGGCCGTGATCTCCCGGACCTCCTCCGGGGCATCCGCCATGATGGGCGAGGCCCCTGCCGCCAGCACGACGTTGGCACAGTCGTTGGCCGTGACGAGGTTCGAGATGCAGTGGACGAGAGGGGAGGCTTGCCGCACTCGGTCCAGCCGCTTTCCAAACGCAGTTTCCACACCGGCCTCCTCAGCTCAGGCTGGTCTGCATCGAGTGCAGAGCGCCGGAGCGCTGCAGCGCCGCCAGCAGCACGCCCGCGATGACCGCGCCGCCCGCCGTGGAGACGAGGAAGGGCACGATGTAGGCGTAGAACGCGATGTCGCCCGCGCTCTTGCCCATCAGCAGGATGGCGACGGGGTAGGCGCACAGGCCGCCGAGGATGGAGGTGCCGAACACCTCACCCACCAGCGTGGGCAGCAGCTTCTGGGTCTTGTGGTAGACGACGCCGCACAGCAGCGCGCCGAACATGCTGCCGGGGAAGGCCATCAGGCTGCCCAGACCCAGCAGGTTGCGCAGCAGCGAGGCCACAAAGGCCACGCCGAGGCCCCAGTAGGGCCCCAGCAGCACCGCGCACAGGATGTTGACCATGTGCTGCACCGGCGCGCACTTGCTGCCGAAGATGGGGAAGCTGAACACGCTGCCCACCACAGCAAGCGCACACAGCATTCCGGCCAGAGCCAGTTTTTTCACCGAGAGATTTTTCATGGGGATCGCTCCTTTCGATTTTCCGGCAACAAAAAACAGGAGTCCCCGCTGCGGAAACTCCTGTAAAAACTCATACACGCTATGACTTCCTACGGCGGCATTATCCGCATCAGGTAAAAGGGTCGAAGTTCGGGTACTTCCTCTCAGCCCGCGTCACGAGCTCCCCTGTATTTTGTTGTCGGGTGTATTCTACACCATTCGGGCTGAAATTGCAAGAGGGAGTTTCCAACTACGTCCACATTCTAACCCATCATCGTTTCTTTCCATACTCCTTATACGGCGAAATTTTTGTAATTCGGCAATTTTCTTGGCCTTCCATATTAAATCTCCTTACAAACTCCAAATCATGTTCCCATTTTCTTTTTGCTACTGCGTTCGATTGCTTTTGTCCATTCACCCGAATAAGCCAGTCCAGCATTCTAATCACTTCATTCTTTTTCATAATATTATTCGACATGATTTTTATCAATAACCGTTCTCTTTCAAATTGAGAGAGTGGTGCCTCTGCCGATACAGAATAACCACATAACAGCAATTGTGAACAGGAAGCAAGTCCTTCTATTCCATTGTTTTCATTTTCCGAATATGATTTAATTTTTGCTATTATCGTTTTAAATTTTTTCAGATAGGAAAGGTATTCCTCTTCACTCACGAAATATAAATTGCACGTTTTACAATAATTTACATTGAAAATTGCATTTTCTTCCGACGCAGTCATGAAGCACGCATTAACGCATTCTATATCATGATTATCCCGGATACACTTTATCAATCCTTTGTGAACATATAATGTGTTGCCTTTCAAATCATATGCCGCTTCCTGTGCTAATGAGGATTCATGTCTTTTCACATTACTAACTTCTAATTTTTCGACATTCTTTTTTTCAACCCATTCAATTTCTTTTTTTGTCCTTCTTTCAAACAAGTTCTTTTGTTTCGTAGCTTTTCTAAGTTTTCCTCTGTCTTCCGTCATCTTTCGCCGAATCTTTTCCACTTGCTTTTCAAGTTTAATCCTATTGGAGAAATTTTTTTCCACAGCGATTTTCTGTTGAATTATCTCAAGCTCATCCTCATCATCTTTCAATGTTTTGGATGATATGTTTATTTTTTCATCCATTTCTTTGATTGTTCTTGGTTTATAATTATTTGATGACATATAACCGCTCCATTTTATACTTATTATTTGTATTATATTGTTATTTTTTCAAAATTTCAACATTCGATGCTTTTACAACCAAACATATCTATGCTATACTAAAAGAAACAAACTTCCTTGGTTCGCTTTGCAACTAGCCCTCTCTGAGATGGGGCCTGTACGTTCACAAGGCAAATAGGCCCCTCCCAGAGGGGGCTGCCGCCGGAAGGCGGCTGGGGGAGTTGATGCTACAACAAAGGAGATTTGGTTTATGGGTCTTGTAAAAGCAGCAATCAGCGCAGCTTCCGGCGTGATGGCCGACCAGTGGAAGGAATATTTCTACTGCGACGCCCTCCCCGCGGATGTGCTGGCCGTCAAAGGCCAGAAGCGCACGGACCGCCGTTCCTCCAACAAGCACGGCAGTGAGAACATCATCTCCGACGGCTCCATCGTGGCCGTGGCCGACGGCCAGTGTGCCCTGATCGTGGAGCAGGGCAAGGTGGTGGAGCTGTGCGCCGAGCCGGGCGAGTACACCTACAGCACCGGCACCCAGCCCTCCCTGCTCAGCGGCGGGTTGAAGAACATCGACGACGCCTTTGCCGAGATGGGCAAGCGGATCGGCTTCGGCGGTCAGGCCGCCACCGACCAGCGCCTGTACTACATCAACACCAAGGAGCTGGTGGGCAACAAGTACGGCACCCCCAACCCCGTGCCCTTCCGGGTGGTGGACCAGCGGGCCGGCATCGACATCGACATCGCCATCCGGTGCTTCGGCGAGTACAGCTACCGCATCGTCAACCCCATCCTGTTTTACACCAATGTCTGCGGCAATGTGGAAAACGCCTACACCCGCGACGCACTGGACGGCCAGCTCCGGACCGAGCTGATGACCGCGCTGCAGCCCGCCTTCGCCCGCATCAGCGAGCAGGGCATCCGCTACTCCTCCCTGCCCGCCCACACCACCGAGCTGGCCGATGCGCTGAATCAGGCCCTGAGCGCCAAGTGGAGCAAGCTGCGGGGCATCGAGATCGTTTCCCTCGGCGTGTCCGGCGTCAAAGCCAGCGAAGAAGACGAGCAGATGATCAAGGACTTACAGCGCAGTGCCGCCTTCATGGACCCCACCCGCGCTGCCGCCCACCTCGTCGGCGCACAGGCAGCGGCCATGCAGTCCGCTGCCGCCAACACCTCCGCCGGCCCTGCCATGGCCTTTATGGGGATGAATCAGGCTGCCGCTGCGGGCGGCGTCAATGCACAGGCCCTGTACCAGATGGGCGCCCAGCAGCCTGCTCCGCCCGCTGCCCCGGCGGCGAACGGCTGGACCTGCTCCTGCGGCCAGAGCGGCAACACCGGCAGGTTCTGCACCTCCTGCGGCAAGCCGAAGCCCGAAGCCCCGACGGTCTGGGTGTGCAGCTGCGGCGCGAAGAACAGCGGCAAATTCTGCTCCGAGTGCGGCAAGCCGAAGCCCGCCGCCAAGTGCCAAAACTGCGGTTTTGAGCCCGCCGACCCCGCAAACCCGCCGAAGTTCTGCCCCGAATGCGGCAAGCCCTTCGGCGCATAAGAAAGGCAACTGTCCATGGCTGATAAAGTAACGAACTACCAATGCCCGGCCTGTACCGGCCCGCTGCACTTCGACAGCACCACCGGCAAGCTGGTGTGCGACTACTGCGGCTCGGCCTATGAGGTCGCCGACATCGAGGCCCAATACGCCCAAAAACAGCAGAAAGCCGACGCGGCCGCCGCTTCCGACGAGAAGAAGGCTACGGCCCGCCGCGCAAAAGCGGCCGACGAAGACCCGGTCTGGAGCGAAGCGGAGGCCAGCGGCCTTTCCAGCTACTCCTGCACCACCTGCGGCGCGGAGCTGGTCTGCGACGCCACCACGGCGGCCACCACCTGCCCCTACTGCGGCAACCCCACCGTGCTGGGCGGCAAGCTTTCGGGCAAGCTGAAGCCCGAATACATCCTGCCCTTCAAGATGGACAAGAACGCCGCCATCGCCCAACTGACCAAATATTATAAGGGCAAAGCCTTCCTGCCCAAGGCGTTCAAGAGCCAGAACCACATCGCCGAGATTCAGGGCGTCTACGTGCCCTTCTGGCTGTTCGACGCCGAGGCCGACGCCCGCGGCAGCTACGACGGCCAAGTGAGCGAGAGCCACCGCGAGGGCGACTACCGCGTCACCACCACCCAGCATTACGACGTCCGCCGCGAGGGCACGGCCACCTTTGCCCGCGTGCCGGTGGACGGCTCCAGCAAGATGCCCGACGAGCACATGGACTCCATCGAGCCCTTCGACTACAGCGAGCTGAAGCCCTTCTCCACGGCCTACCTGCCGGGCTTTCTGGCCGACCGGTACGACGAGGACGCCAAGACCTGCGCCGACCGGGCCAAGACCCGCATCGAGAACTCCACCGCCGAGGCCCTGCGCCAGACGCTGTCCGAGTACGCGGTGGTGGACACGCGGGAAGAGAACATCAACGTCCGGATGAAAAAGGCTCACTACACCCTGCTGCCGGTCTGGATGCTCCACACCCGGTGGAAGGAGCAGGACTTCCTCTTTGCCATGAACGGCCAGACCGGGCGGCTCATCGGGGACCTGCCCGTGGACAAGGGCCGGGTGGCCGCGTGGTTCGCCCGCATCGCCCTGCCGCTGATGGCCGTCCTCATCTGGCTGCTGTACTTATAAGGAGGTGCGCGGAATGAAAACTCTGACTTGTTCTCTCCGCCGCCTCGGTGCGGCGCTGGCTGCCGCTGTGCTGGCGGTCTGCCTCAGCCTCCCGGCCATGGCTTCGGCTCCGCTGGTGCGGGATGACTACGGCCTGTTCGACGGCGACACCCTCAGCGCGCTGGAAGCTGGTGCCGAGGAGGCCGCCGACGGCCACGACTGCGATGTGTATTTCCTCACCGTGGACAGCATTGGCGACGAAGACCAGCGTGCCTACGCGAAGAACTACTACCGCGACAACGATCTCGGCTCCGGCAGCGACCGCAGCGGCATCCTGTTCATGATCGCCCTCGGCTCCCGCAAGTACGTCACCATCACCTACGGCGGGGGCGTGACGGCCTTTACCGATTACCGCATCGAGCAGATCGAAGATGAGGTCGTGCCCATGCTGTCGGACGGCGACTACGCCGACGCAGCCCAGACCTACATCGACCTGTGCGCCGATACGCTGGATTTCTACGCCGAGAACGGCGAGCCGCTGGATTACGACAACGACCCGGACGGCGACCTCGGCATCTTCGGCATCCTCATCGTGGTGGGCATCCCGTCCCTCATCGCCGCCATCGTGTGCAGCATCCTCTATGCTCAGATGAAGACGGCCAAGCGGAAGACCGAAGCCGATGACTACATCGGGGCCGGGCTCAAGCTCCGGGTCCAGCGCGACCACTACACCCACACCGACCGCGTGGAGGTCTATGACCCGCCCCACGAGGAAAGCTCTTCCTCCGGCGGCTCGTCGGTGGACAGCGACGGCTTCGGCGGTTCGTCGGGCGGCTCCTTCTAAAGCGCAAAAAGACCGGTTTCGCAGCTTGCGAAACCGGTCTTTCTCTTTATCCTTCGATTGCAGTACTGTATCAGCGTCATGAAGGGGGAAACGCCCCGCCCGTCCGCGAGGAATCCGTTCACCCCGCGTTCGCCTCCAGATAATCTGCCACATCGCCGATGGTCACGAAATTGCGCAGTTCCTTTTCGGGGATGCGCAGACCAAACATTTCCTCAAGATCTGCCACAACGGTCAGGATCTCCATGGAGGACAGGTCGAGGTCGTCCATCAGGACGCTGTCTTCCCTCACGTCCTCCGGGCTGATCTCTGCCACGTCCTCAAGGATCGCGAGGATCTGGGACACGATTTCTGCTCTTTGCATCAAAAAATCTTCCTTTCCATGATGGATTTCAGCGTCGCTGCAAGGGCGCGCTTCTCCGGCGCAGCCCCCTGCGGCCCGGTCTCCCATTCTGGTCCCGGCCTTACCCGACGTCATACAGTTTTATAATACCCGTTTTACGGGGCAATTGCAATATTTCGCCGGTCAGGTTTACAGATTTTCTACAAAAGCGTTTCTTACCTGCGCAGCAGCTTGCCCAGCGCGTTGCGGGGCAGGGGCTCTGCGGTGCACTCCACGGCGCTGATCCGCTTGTACAGCGGCAGGGTGCGGTTCAGCTCGGTGACGAAGGTGCGGACAGTCTGCTCCTTCTCCGGCTCGCAGCAGATGACGGCACCGATCTTCTTGCCCATCTCCTTCACGATGCACTCCTTGATGTCGGCGCACTTGCCCAGCAGCTTTTCCAGCTCTTCGGGGCTGACGTTCTCGCCGCTGTCGAGGATGATGAGGTTCTTCTTGCGGCCGGTGATGTAATAGAAGCCCTCCTCATCCACGCGGGCGAGGTCGCCGCTGTGGAGCCAGCCGTCCTTGTCGATGGCCTCGGCGGTGGCCTCCGGGTCCTTATAATAGCCCAGCATGACCGCACCGCCCCGGACGCAGATCTCGCCGGTCTCGTCCAGCTTGACCTCGCAGAAGCCGTCCGGCTTGCCCAATGCCCGGAGGTGTTCGCCCTCCTGCACCACGTTCAGCAGACCGTAGCCGGCCAGCTCGGTCATGGAGTAGCACTGGTTGATGTAGATGCCGTGCTCCACGAGGTAGTGCAGGATCTGCGGGTCGAGGATGGCGGAAGAGCAGCTCAGGTTCCACAGGCCGTTCAGCTTTTCCTGATTGCCGCGGCGGATCTCGTTGTAGATCATCTCCACCAGCACCGGCGGGGTGGACATGGCGTCGCTGTGCATCATGCTCATGTCCCGGCGCATATCGCGGGGGTCGGCGCAGAGGTTCAGCGTCCAGCCCTGAATGCCGTAGGCGAAGTAGCAGATGAAGCCGGACAGGTGGAACATGGGCACCAGCGTGAAGTGGCTGAAGAGCTGATCCATATCCTTCGGGGCCACTTCGGGCATGACCTTCTGGCCGTCGATGTACATCTTTATGGCGGTGAAGTAGTTTTTCTCGCTGAGCATGACGCCCTTGCTGCGGCCGGTGGTGCCGGAGGTGAACAGCAGCATCCGCAGCCCGTCGGGGTCGATGCGGTTCTCCAAGGCGGCGGGTGCGCTGCCCTCGTAGGCGTTCATGGGGCGGAGCTTATCGCCGTAAGCAGCCTTCAGCTCCTCGGCGTAGCCATAGTCGATGCCGTCGGTGAAGATCAGGGCGGGCTCGCTGAGGCCCAGCTCATATTCCAGCTCCGTCCAAGTCTTCTTCTGGTTCAGGGTCACGATGACGGCCCCGGCCATCATGGTGCCGAAGGCCACCACGCCGTACTCATAATTGGTGCGGCTCAGGATCGCGATCCGCTGGCCCTTGAGATCGGCAACATTTGCCTGCAGATAGCCGGTCATCTTCCGGATGTCGGCCACGAACTCGCCGTAGGTCTTCTCCTTCACGGTGGTGGTGGCGTCGTCCACCCAGCGGAACGCCGGGCGGGAAGCAAACTTCTCCTGCATGGCAGCGACCATATCATAAACCGTCATCGGCATCTCTTTTTCCGAAACCACGGCACAGCACTCTTCTCTGGTCATCTTTTGCACACTCCTTATTCGTTCGGTGTTCCTCGGCCGCCGCCCAATTTCAGCGGCAGCGCAGCTTTCGTCTCCCAGTATACAGCATGGCTGGGACAAATGCAAGTTTTAATTGCACAAATATGCAATTTAAACTTGCGCTCAACTTGTGCAGGGAGATGGGATTTGCTCCCATTCGTTGCGCAGGGGCGGCTGCTGTGGTACACTTTGCACAGCCTTGGGGGCTTTTTTTGTTCTGCCCGCTTTCATTGACAGAACCTCAGAAAAGCATTATACTTATTTATAACGATTTTGTAACTTTTAACATCTTGCGCCCGAATTTCGGCAATCAGCCACCTCCAAGGTGATCTGGCGCAAAGGAGGGCTTTTCATGGAGGGTACCAAACCCCGCACGGCCAATTCGCTTGGCATGTTCGACCTGCTCAAGGGCATCGGTATGTTGACCATCGTGTTCGCGCACACCGGTGAGCTGTATCCGATGGGTTCCGGCAGCATCAACCTGCTGACCTTTTTTATGTTCGCCTACCGCGAATCCCTGATGGCCGCGTTCTACATCGCCAGCGGCTACGGCTTCCGCAAGCGTTCCATCGGCAAGTGCATCGACCAGCAGGTGACGACCCTGCTCAAGCCTTACATTTATACGGGCATCGCCACCACGGTGTTCCACTTTCTCATCCACTATCTCTGCTACGGCTCCCTCCACAACGCCACCTATGAGACCGGCAAGGTGCTGGGCGGCTTTGCGCTGGGCCTGCCCCACACGGCGGAGTATTTCGGCCAGACCTTCTTCTCCTGCGGGCCCATGTGGTACTTACTTTCCCTGATGATCGCGTGGGTCCTGCTGGACCTGATCCTGAATATCTTCCCCGAAGCCTACACAAACTGGGCAGTGCTGGGCACCATGCTGCTGGGCTGGGGCCTCTGCATCACATGGGAGGCCCCCTTCTGCATCGGGCAGGGCATGGTCACCGTTCCGGCGCTCTATGTGGGCTATCTCGCCAAGAAACATAAAATTTTCGACAAACCCCTGTCCCGCAGGTTGAAAAACACCCTGATGGGCTGCGCGGCCGCTGTGGCGGTTCTTGTGCTGCTCACCCAGAGCACCGACTGCGTTTCCATGGCCCAGTGGAACTTCGGCCCGGTGAGCATCCTGCTGGACGCCGGGGCCGGCCTTGGCATCCTGTCCATGGTCATCTGGTTCCAGCGCCGGGTGGACAACTTCGTGACCCGCGGCATCCAAGCCATCGGCCGCCGGTCTCTGTATATCTTCTGCATCCACACCGTTGAGCTGACCGCGATCCCGTGGTATCTGATGCCCCCGAAGTTTGCGGCCCACCCGGTGCTGGGCGTGGTCTTGCAGTTCACGCTCTCCATGGGGTCGGTGCTGCTGTTCTGTGAGCTGCTGCTCCGCTGGAAGGATCGGAAATTCCGGCGCACCGTGGCAGCCAAGAACCGGGAAGCACAGCCCCGGCAGTATGCGGCAAAACACTGATTTTTTTGCGGGTCTTTCCCGCTGAAGTGAAATATATTATGATGAGGAGAATCCAGTCATGACCAACGAAGCTCCTGCCACCACGGCGGCCCTGCAGGGCCGGATCGCGGACCTCGAACAGCAGCTCAAGCTCTCGGACGAGGGCGTTTCCCGGCTGGCCCAGCGGTGCCTTGCGCTGGAACAGGAGGTACAGGCCTGTGCCGCCGCCCACCCCCAGCGCGAGATGCGCACCGACTCGCCCACCCTGCTGCAGCCGCTGCTCTATTACGATACAGGCTTCGGCTTTTCCGAAAAAGATACGCTGACCGCCCCCGACTGCACCACCGACCAGCTGACCGGGGCCGTGACGGCTACATTTGAGCTGCCGGTGGCGGCCCAGAAGCTCCGCTTCGATCCGGGCGAGCTGCCCTGCTGCGTGACCCAGCTCCTGTTCTCCGACGACCGCATCGTCTGGGAACCCGCCAACGGCACCAATCTGCAGGGGGACACCACCCTCTTCCTCGGCGATGACCCCAACTACCGGCTGGAGGGCCTGAGCCAGTACCCCGCCGGCATGAAGCTGGTGGTGAGCTACTGCTACTACCCGCTGGAAAAGCTGGCGGACGAGCCTCTCTTCTGCGCTCTGCTGGAAAGCGTCCAGCTCCTGCAGAAGAATAAGGACGGCGAAAAGCAGCACATCGCCGAGCTGGAACAGGCTGTGGCCGCCCAACAGCAGACCGTAGCCCTGCTGCACCAGCAGATCGCCGAACTGCACCAGAAAAACGCCGAGGTCGCCGCCCGCTGCCAGTCCTACGAGACTTCCTTGGAAGGCGTGCTGAACAGCAGCAGTTGGAAGCTGACCCTGCCGCTGCGCCGTCTGCTGGGGTTGTTCCGCCGCAGCCATTAACGGGAGGGACGCCATGTACAGCAGTTACAGCCCCCTGCAGCAGAGCCAACTGGCCGCGCAGGGTTATTACGATACCCAGAGCACCTATCTGCTGGTCTACGCGCCGGGGCGGAACACCGCGCTGCGCGCCACCCTTGCCGACCAGCTCCACCGCAAGTTCCGGCTGGCGGATACCCTTGGCTCCGCCTTGACCGAGGGGGTGGACGGCGTGCTCCTCGTCAGCGAGGACGTGGAGTGCATGTCCACCGCCCTGATGTGCTTTGCAAAAGCCTTGCAGGACGGCGCAGATTACGCAGTCTGCAACGCCGTCTTCGGCTTCGGGGGGGCCACGGCCCTCTACCAGAGCCGGGCCCATCTGGCCCAGAACCGCTGCGCCCTCGTCAGCCGCCCCCTGCTGGAGCGCTGCCGCGCCGCCGCCAAGGACCCCGAAAACGTCACGGAGCTGCTGGCGCTGGCCGCGCAGTTCTGCGCCCACCCCGCCCGCATCCCACAGGCTCTGCTCCACTACGAGCGGGACATCTGCGCCGAGGATGCGTTCTCGGCCACGGGCAAGCGGGCCTTCCTCATGAGCCATGTCCTCGACATGACCGGCGCTCCCATCGTGCTGGTCAGCGCCGTGCCGGTGCTGCGCAGCATGGGCTACGAAGTGGTGGTGCTGGGCCCCAGCGATGGCGGGGCGCTGCAGCTCTTCGTGGACGCCGGAGCCGCCGTCATCACCCGGCCGGGCATCCGCGCCACCCCGAACCTCTGGGGGCTGGCCCTCTGCACCGACCTCGTCCTCGTCAACACCGTGGTCATGGCCCGGACGGTGCGGGCCCTCAGCGGCACCGCCGTGCCGGTGCTGTGGTGGCTCCACGATGCCTTTGCGGGCTACCCCCACATCGCCCACCAGATCCCCACGAAGCTGGCCGAGAATGTCCGGCTGTACTCGGTGGGGCACCACGCCGCCAACGCCATGCACGCCGTCCGGCCCGAGTTCGAGATCAAACAGCTCATCTACGGCCTGCCCGACTACGCCCGCGAGAGCTTCCCTCGCTACGACCTGAGCTATGCCGGCGGGCGGCCCCTGTTTGTCACGGTGGGCTCCATGGAGATGCGCAAGGGACAGGACATCTACTGCGAAGCCATCCGCCTGCTGCCGCCGGAGGTGCGGGAAAAGGCCTCCTTCCTCTTTGTGGGCAAGGCTTCCGACCGGGACGTCTCCGCCCATGTGCACGCCCTGACCGAGCAGTTCCCTCATAATGTGTTCTACCGCAAGCGGCTGGAACGCCCGGAGATCAAGTCGCTGATGGAGCAGTGCACCTGCATTGTGTGTGCTTCCCGCGATGACCCTATGCCCACCTTTGTGACCGAGGGCCTGATCTTCGGCAAGCCTTCCATCGTGTCGGAGCACACCGGCACCGCCGGGCTCATCACGGAAGGGGTGGACGGCTTTGTGTACCGCAACGACGACCCCGTCCAGCTTTCCAAAGTGCTGGCCCATGCCATCGAGCACCCCGACCAGCTGGCCGCTATGAAGGCCGACTGCCGCAAGCTCTACGAGCGCTACTACACCAACGAAGCCTATGTCTCCACCCTGGTCCGTCTGATCCGGGAGCTGACCGAGTCCCGCTAAGCCTTTTGTTTTATTCTTGTTAAATTCAACGCCCCGGAAAATCCGTGTGATCTTCCGGGGCGTTTTTGCACGCAGTGCATCAAAACAAGCTGCAATATTTGTCAGTTTCTTTCCATTCCGGACATCTTTTTTATCATCCGGGCCGGATTGCACAAGAAAATTCGGCTTCCGTTCACAAAGACGGCCTGCGGCTGTGCTATACTTTTAAAAAGTTTCATCCTGTCTGAAAGGAGTTCTGCCCCCATGAACCAATCTGCCGCCTCTCAGCCTTCCCGCAAAAAGGCCGTATTATCTCTGCTGATCCTGCTGGCGCTCACCTGCGTGATCGTGCTCATCTTCCGGGATCACTGGGCTGAGATCACCGCCGCCCTCACCCAGCTGAACCTGTGGCAGG
>ENA-ORSQ01000385-ORSQ01000385.1-human-gut-metagenome-genome-assembly--contig:-NODE-385-length-31322-cov-6.346979_pt1 | contig 31322 bp, 26 predicted proteins | sample MGYA00241900_ERZ509164 | MGnify/ENA primary metagenome ERZ509164 (study PRJEB26280, sample SAMEA2338807) | human gut metagenome | biome: human gut; feature: human-associated habitat; material: faeces...
CGGCGGCCTGCCGATTTTATGAGGGCGACATTCGCGATGCAGCCTTTCTCGCCCGCCTGTTCGAACAGGAGAACATCGACGGCGTAATTCATTTTGCAGCGTTCTCGCAGGTCGGCGAGAGCGGCAAACTGCCGCTGCGCTACTATGACAACAACGTCAGCGGCACGCGCGTACTGCTCGAGCAGATGACTGCACATGACGTCGGAACGATCGTTTTTTCCTCCTCCGCAGCGGTCTACGGCGAACCCGAACAGATTCCCATTGAGGAAACTGCCGCTCTCGATCCGACTAACTGCTACGGCGAGACCAAGCGCGTCATGGAGCGCATGATGTGCTGGACGGCGGCCGCGACCGGCCTGCGGTACGCCGCGCTGCGGTATTTCAATGCCTGCGGCGCGCATCCGGACGGTTCGCTCGGCGAAGCGCATTTCCCCGAAACCCACCTCATTCCGCTGGTCCTGCAGGTCGCAAACGGACAGCGCAGCGAGATCTCGGTGTTCGGCTCGGACTACCCAACGCCCGACGGCACCTGTATCCGCGACTACGTCCATGTGTGCGATCTGGCGCAGGCGCATATTCTTGCGCTCGAATACCTGCTGCGCGGCGGCGAAAGCACCGCCTTCAACCTCGGCAGCGGACAGGGTTTTTCCGTACGCGAGGTGATCGAGGAGGCGCGCCGCGTTACCGGTCATGCAATCCCTGCCGTGGAAAAGGCGCGCCGCAGCGGCGACCCGGCGCGGCTCGTTGCGTCCTCGGAGAAGGCGCAGAGCACACTCGGCTGGCGGCCGCGCTACAGCGCACTCAGCACCATCCTGCAAACCGCATGGAACTGGCACCGCAGCCATCCGATGGGATTTTAAAGCTGTCGAAAAAAACTTCATTTCTGTGCGCGCTGAAGCGTAAAAAGGTCATCCTTTTTCAAGGATGACCTTTCTTTTTACTGTTTGTTCCACGTTACATGGGAGACCGTCGTGCCGGCCCTGACATGCAGCGCGATCGTTACCGGCTCATCACTGTCGCCGAGGCGGTCCGCCTCGATGACAGCCTTGCCGGAAGCATCCAGCGTCACTGCCGCGCCGTCTACGTCTGCCTCCGCAACGCCGCCAAGGTCGCTGCTCTCGACAGCGAGCTCATAGCTGCCTTCGTTCTTGAGCACGGTCGAGAACACGACTGTGCTGTCCGAGTCCGCAGTGAATGCACCGCCGTTCCACGTTACGCTGCCTTCCTGCACCTCCGCGCAGTCCGGCACGCCGTTTCCGTCTGCATCCGGCAGATAGGCCGTATCCAGACCGAGCGAGGAGAAAATGGTGAGCGCGTCAACGAAATCATACGGGTCGAGCGCGTCTGCCGCAAGCAGCTTGTTAAGGAACGCATTGTTCTCCGCCGTCAACAGCACATCATCAAGCTGGTCCGCATTGACCTGGCACAGCGTCTCGTAGCCCTTGACCATGCGGTTCAGATAGGTATCATCCTGGAGCCACTGCGCCGCGCCGATGCTGCCGCCGACCGGATCGATCATCTGCTCGTACAGGCTGAACATCTTCTGCCATACCTCAGCGTTTGCACGCGTGTATTTCGCGCCGCGGTCGAGCGCATCGAGCGCCTTGGTGTAGTCGCCCACACCGGCGTAATACTGCGCAAGCGGAATGGCGATGGCGTTGGAGTCCACGCGGGACAGATCGGCCGCATAGCGGTCGGCTACGCCCTCCTCATTGCCGCCCGAGATCAGATACGACAGCTTGTAGTCGTTAGTCTCGAACAGGTCGATGGACGCGCACTGCTTGAGATCATCGAGCGTCAGCTCGTCGCTCGAGAACTTGCTCTGCGCGATCAGATTGAGGCCGATGAGCACGATAAAGACAGCGGAAACCGCCGTGATCGGCCAGCGGACCGCGCCGCCCTTGCTCTTGTTCGTCACATGCAGCCGCAGACTGTCGCCGCAGTGCAGCGTCACAAGTGCGAGCACCGCGAAGAACGTCGGTACGCAGCAGCCGACCGACCAGGTAACGTCGCTGATAGCCTGACCGAACATCTGAAGCACGCACGCGCCGAGCAGCATGACGATAAGCGGCTTCTCCTTGTGGCTCTTGACGAGCGCCCAGATCGAGGTGCCGAGCATCGCAAGGAAGGCCGCCAGACCGAGAATACCGAGGTCGCACAGCGACTCAACATAGTGGTTATGGGCGTATTTAGTCTCGTAATAGTAATCCTGCACCGAAACGACACCGTTTTCAAAGCCGCCGAGACCGCGGCCGATGACCGGCGAGGTCTTCCAGAGCTTGATAGCGTCCTGACGGTAAACGCCGCGCTGTACGACGTTGCCGTTTGCGGTGAGGTCCTGAATACGGTCCGCGATGAAAGCGGGGAGCAGCTTGTAGCCAAGCTTTACGCTGCCGTCCTTCGCGCCGGTGTAAGCCGCCTCGTTCAGCGTCGCGCCCTGTTCGCCGCCGAAGTAGAAGAACACGAGCTTGCTGTCCTCCGGCACGGTGAAGGTCACCGGAGCATCTGCCGAGCCGCTGGCAAGGTCGGTTTCGTTGTTCTGAACCAGATTGTTGGTGTTTTTATAGGTGACACGCACCGAGGTCGAGCCGTCCGCCTGCATGGAGAGCGAATAGTCGCCTGCCGGCAGGGAAATCGCACGGCGGAACTCACCCTCCGTGCCAAAGGTGTACGAGCCGGTGACATTCAGCGCCGCAACCAAGTAGACAACAGCGATCACAGCAACCGCCGCGACCAGACCGATGAGCAGTTTTCCCTTGTCGGCAAGGCGCGCGACAAGCTTCTCGCGCACAAAAATCTCCAGCACGCACGCCGCGGCGCAGCCGACGATCAGCATGATCATCGGCAGGAACGAGCCGGTCACATCATCACCGAATCCCTTGACCGAAACTGCGCCGACGATCAGCGCAACGACTGCCGTCTGAACGAGCAGCAGGAACAGATCCATGCGCTTTTCTGCCGGACTCAGTACCAGCATCGCAAGGCACGCCACGACAAACACGCCGAGCGAACCCATCGAGAACGCGAGCAGATAGGAGACTGCGTTGACCATCAGCAGGATGGTGCACAGGATCTTCTGGCTGCGGCTCGCCGCCGTGATGACGAGCCAGATAGACAACAGGCACGCGATCGACATCAGGCCGGCGTAGGTATTCGGGTTGCCGAAAATGGTGTTCAGACGGGAGTAAAAGTAGCCGCCTGTGTTGCCGTAGCCTGCGCCGATCGCCTCCATGATGACGCGCACCGGGCGCATCAGCAGATTGCAGGAGGCTGCGTCGATGGACAGCAGACCGACCGGAGCCGCCGCGGCAGCGATCGTGGCCGCTGCTCGGCGGAAGGCGGTCCTGCCGTCATTCGAAAACAGAACGATGCACAGATAGACCGCAAAAGCCGCAAGAAAGACCGCAAATTCTGCGATCGCGAACTTGCGCGAGCGCGCATACAGCGTGGATATGCCCGACAGCAGCATGTACGCAAACAGCGCAAACGCCGGCGGCGTCAGCAGACGCTTTACCTTGTCCTTGCCTGCAAACAGCATCATGAACAGCGTACCGACCGTGCAGAGCACGCCGACCACCTTCTGCGTGAAATAGCTGCCGTTATTGTCGAAGCAGGTGATGATCCACAGCGCGATCGCCGCCATGGTGTACAGTCCCCAACGGGCGCTGCTCGGCGCGGCGGGCTTTGCCTGAACGCCTCCCTTCGCCTGTCCGTTTTTGGACTGAGCCGGTTTTTGTTTCATCAGTTTTCCTCCTCAGATGCCGCGCGTCCCGTTTTTCCGGTCAGCGCATCATAATATAATGTGGTCAGCGCGGGAAACACGGTATCCAGACCGTATTTCTGCACGCTTTTTTCCGCTTTTTCGCTCATCATGCGGCGTACCGCCGGCTCACCTGCGACCCGAACCGCGCGGCAGAACGCCTGCCGGTCGTCATAGGGATACAGCTCGCCGTTCTCGCCGGGGCGAACCAGATCCTCATGCCCCTTGACGTTCGTCAGCACCGCCGGAAGGCCGCACGCCATCGCCTCCATGACGTTGAACGGCAGGCCCTCGCTTCGGCTCGACGAGACACAGACATCGGACGCGCGGTAGTAGTCCTCGATATTCGACACGAAGCCGGGAAACCGCACGCGCTCGCGCACTCCAAGCCGGTCTGCCAGCGCCTTGCATTTGTCGAGCGCCGCGCCCCGTCCGGGCAGCAGCAGCACAACGCGCTCGGGCAGCTCCGCCATCGCCTCGATGAGCATGGACTGATGCTTGCGGCCGGAAAACTCCGCCGCGTAGACGAGCACGAGCTGATCGTCCCTCAACGAAAGCTGACGGCGCAGCCAGGTGCGCTCGGGCGCGGACGGGCGGCTGAACCGCGCAAGATCGATGCCCATGCCGTCCGTCGGCACGATATGCCGTCCCAGGCGATACTGCCGCGCGATACGCTCATCCTGACGGTTCATGGTCAGCAGCCAGTCGGTCACTGGCGCGGTCATGCGCTCCGCCGCAAGCAGAATCTCGCGCTTCAGCGGCGGCGTATCGCGGTCGAACAGGTAGCCGTGCGCGGTATTCATCACGATTGGCCTCTGCTTTCCGCAGGTCATCACCGCAAGCCGGGTGAAAAACGCCGCGAGCGAGGTATGCACGCTGATCATGTCGTACTTCTCCTCGCGCAGAACGCGGCGCAGCTGTATCACTGCGGCGAAATTGCGCGGCGAGAACATGCTCTTCTCGAACGAGACCGGGATATACCGCGAAACGCCCGGCAGCTCGGCCGTACTGCCGCCTGCCGCCGCGTGCACCGCTGCGCCCTGCTGCGCCAGCCACGCCAGATATGGCTTGTGAAAAGATGCCAGATGTCCGAATGTCGAGGCAACATACAGCACCTTTCTGCTGTTTTTCAAACTCTATCTCACCACCATCAATAAAAAAGCGCAGGCAACTGCACCTGCGGCCAAAAAACAACGTCGTTTTCCGCAGTCTGTCCGCTAGCCGCGGTCTGCGAAACTTTTCCATATTACTCTAAAAATTTTACCCCAGAGCATAGTTCTTGTCAAGGAGATGATGGAATTTTCCTGCCATTTATGGTAGAATAAATTATAAATTTAAGTATTTCAGGAGGCTGCAAGTTTGATTAAGGAAAATCAGCGCGCGCTCAACCAGATCAACGGTTTGACGGACGCGCTTATACTTTTCCCCTGCATGGCGTTTGCCTATTTTATCCGCTTCGATCTGTTCCACGGGATCCCCGGGCACGTCGGGCTGTCGTACTACATGACGACTATATTGTGCATGGCGCCGCTGTTCTGGATGATGTACGGACTGATGGGGCTTTACGACTCGTTCCGCTCGAAGAATTTCCTGCGCGAGTTCAGTCTGCTGCTGCGCAGCAACGTCATCCTGTTCGGCGTGCTGCTGGCGTTTCTGTTCGTCTGCAAGCAGTTTCACCTGTCCCGGTGGACGCTGTTCATCTTTTTCCTCCTCGCGACCGTTTCCGTCGCGGTCAAGCGATGGATGCTGCGGCGCGTGCTGCGCCGGTTCCGCGAGCACGGCTACAACCTCAAGCACGTTCTTCTCGTCGGCTGCGGCGAGCAGGCGCAGGCGTACTGCCGCGCGGTACAGGCCGACCGCACGCTCGGCTTCTGCATCGACCACTATCTCGCGCCGCGCGACTGCCTGCCGGGCATATCCTACCTCGGCACCTACGACGCGATCGCGAACGTTCTCGACCGGCAGAACCCCGACGAAGTCGTCATCGCGCTCGAGGCGAACGAATACACCTACTTACAGGGCATCATCGCGAGCAGCGAGAAAAACGGCGTCAAGGTATCCCTCATCCCGTTCTACAACAAATTCATGCCCTCGCGCCCGGCGATCGACGAGATCGGCGGCGTTTCGCTCGTCAATCTGCGCCACATTCCGCTCGACAACATCGGCAACGCCTTCCTCAAGCGCGCCATGGACATCATCGGGTCGCTGATACTGATCATCTGCACCTCGCCGCTCATGCTGTTCGCGGCGGTCGGCGTCAAGCTGTCCTCGCCCGGCTCCATCCTGTTCAAGCAGGAGCGCGTCGGACTGAACAAAAAGCCGTTTTACATGTACAAATTCCGCTCCATGCGCACAGATACGCCGCACGATAAGCCGACCCACCTTCTGGAGAACCCGGATCAGTACATAACAAAAGTAGGACATTTCCTGCGGAAATCATCACTGGATGAACTTCCGCAACTTTGGAATATCGCCAGAGGAGATATGGCCGTGATCGGACCGAGACCGGCACTTTGGAATCAGGATGATCTGATCGCAGAACGTGATAAGTACGGGGCTAATGATGTAAAACCAGGACTTACCGGATGGGCACAGATCAACGGAAGAGATGAACTTGAGATTCCTGTCAAAGCCAGACTGGACGGCGAGTATGTAAAAAAGATGGGGCCGCTTATGGATATCCGTTGCTTTATCGGAACGGTATTCTCCGTGCTTCGAAGTGACGGAGTCGTAGAAGGCGGAACCGGAGCAAAGAAGAAACTTATGGTCATCACCAATCATTCTTATATGCTGTGGCAGTTCAGAAGAGAATTGATCGAGAAACTTATGGAAGATTATGATGTGATCATCAGCACACCATTCGTAGGACATGAGGATGACTTTGCAGCTATGGGCTGTACGATGATCGAGACGGATGTGGACCGCCGTGGGATCAACCCGAAGACGGATATGAAGCTGTATCTGACCTACCGCCGGTTATTAAAAGAACATCACCCGGATATGGTAGTTACCTATTCGATCAAGCCTAACGTATATGCAGGATATGCCTGCCGACAGATGCGGATCCCATATTGTGTCAACGTACAGGGACTCGGAACTGCATTCCAGAAGAAGGGACTTCGGGAGATTGTTATAAGAATGTATAAAATAGCCTTAAAAAAGGCAAAGACAGTGTATTTCGAAAATAAGGGAAATGCGAAGGTGTTCCTGCAGGAGCAGATCATCCGTCGGGAACAGATGTGTCTGCTTAAAGGGGCAGGAGTAAATCTTAAGTATTATACTTATCAGAAATATCCGGAGAATGACAAAGTGCATTTCCTATATCTTGGAAGGATCATGAAGGAAAAAGGAATGGACGAACTGTTCTATGCAGCGAAAGAACTACAGCGAAAAGAAGTACCGTTCGTTCTGGATCTGGTAGGATTCTTCGAAGATGAATACAAAGAAAAGATTGATAAGCTGGTGGATGCAGGGATCGCAGTATTCCATGGATTCCAAGAAGATCCGAGACCGTATTATGCCATGGCCGACTGTGTCGTGCTCCCAAGTTATCATGAGGGAATGTCAAATGTACTTCTAGAAGCAGCGGCAACCGGACGGCCGGTGATCACCAGCAATATTCCAGGCTGTAAGGAAGCCGTAGACGATGATAAGAGCGGGCTTCTGTGTGAAGCAGAGGACTGGAATGATCTGTACCGTAAGATGAGTAAGATCGCCCGGATGAGCCGTATAGAACGCGAAGCAATGGGAGTATGCGGCAGAGATAAGATGGCGCGGGAATTCGATAAGGATAAGGTTGTGAAGAAGACGATACAGGGGATCGAGAGAGTATAATATAATCAAAGACGGTAAAAAGGAAACTCCTTTTTGGCAGATGCCAGAAAGGAGTTTCCTTTTATTAAAGATTTTTATCTAAGCTTTTTTATCTACCTTATCTACGGAATCTTCTCTTACAGATCACAGCTGCGATCACAGCAAGTGCTGCCAGAGAAAGAAGTGTGTACATCCATACCGGTGACTGATCGCCGGTTCTGGCTGCAGCTTTGTTAGCAGCTTTGCCGTTGGTTGATTTGTTAATATTTATATTCTTGGTTGTATTCTTGTTATTATTCAGGTTCTGATTCGGCTTCAGATTCTGCCCAGGATTCTTCGGATCATCCGGTGTACCAGGATCCGGTTTGTCTGGATTCTCCGGCTTCGGGTTCTCCGGGTCATCTTTGGCCTGGATCGTGTAAGTGGTCCATCCGCGTGCCAGAGGAAGCGAATATGTCTCACCGTCTAAAGTAACCTTCTTACAAGGCTCGCCATACGCGGACACATCGTCCATGACAAGCTCCGCTTTCGCATGATAAGTACCTGCCTTGGAAGGAACTTCGGAAAGTTCTTCTCCGACAGCACCGTTATCATCTGCATAGTAAGTCATCTTATAAGCAACGCCCTCTACCTCTTTGCCCAATACATAAGTATGGAAATATGGTGCAAGGTCGATCGGAGATCCGTTCTCCGTAAATGTCTCGTCATACGCACGGCTTAATACCGGAGCGTAATCAGATCCATACCAGGTGTAATAAAGTGCTTTCAGGAATTCGGTTCTTTCCGCATCTTTCTCGGCGTCTGTAGAAGGAGTATAGCCTTCTTCGTGGTTAGTGAAGTAATTGCGCAGTTCATTTGCCGCAAACTGCATGCCGGCCTCATCTGCTGTCGTGTAGATGGTGAAACGCTTGTTCTTGAATGTAGTACCTGTCTTGACATTCTTATCATTTACAATAACGATATTGGCTTTGTAGTAAGATGTGATGACATTATTACCAATGTACATTGCACCGGCGGTACTTTCGTCTGTCGGAACAATCTTACCATTCTTGTCATAAGTCAGTTTGTAGTAAGTATCTTTGGCTTTCTGACCGATGCCGGATTCATTGGATACGGTCTCTACCGTGTGATAGTTAAAGTACGTGTCAGCCTCTTTGAAAGGTTCTGTAGAACGGAAATACTTCACAAAGTCTTTTGCAACATCTTCAAACTGAGACTGATCGCCGGCTGTGTAACCTTCTCCTGAGAATACGATCGTCTTATTGTTATAATAAGGCATAGCACCCGGATAATCGGCTGTATCGTTATTCTGAAGGGTCGTAGACTTGAAGGTGATCTCATAGTCTTTGGTCTTGCTGCTGATCGCAGTTCCTGTGGCTTTGTCATAAGCGGTAAGGGTTACGCTGTAACGGCCAGGAGTTACCGGTGCTTCGTCGCTGTCATAGTCATAAGTGATCTCAGCGGCGTAAGGAACAGTTCCTTTATAATGTGCTTTTACCGTATAGTCTTTATCATAATTAACGGTATAATTAAGGTCAGCAGGTTTGCCGTCGTATACCTTGGACGGAACATCGAGAGTGATGAGGTCCGGTAATTCGATCGTGTAGGAAGCTGTCTGACTGCATTTCTCATAGGTGCTGTCTCCGGAAAATGTAGCTTCGATGGTATAAGTTCCGGCTTTGTCAGGAATACCGGATACTACGTTGCCATCCGCATCCTTGTAAGTAAGCGTTAAAGCATCACCGAGCTTGTCGCCTGTGATCTCATTCTTGCCTCTGCGGAGGATAAAATATTCACGCATATCTTTGCCTGTGTCAGACTCATAGAACATGTCTGCATAAGGCTGGAAGAATAACTTCGTTACGTTTGAATCCTGGCAGAAGGTCTTGCGGATCTGTTCTTTACACACTTCACAGAAAGCATACTGCTTGCCAAGGAAACGCATCTTACAATTCTGGTGTGGACGGTACCATCCGTTACCGCCATTGTCATATTCGTAGACACCGACACCATTCTTACCGATGAAGCGTGACCAGCGGACCTTTGCCGGATCAGACTCAGCTGTCATATTCGGCATCTCGGCCGCATAGCTTGCACCTGCGAAATATTCATCCGAAAGTTTGGCAGTGGTGTGTCCAAGCTCGTGAAGCATCATCTCGAGTGATTCATTATTAAGAGAAGCAACACATACATCTCCGCCGCTTCCGCCGTATGTAGTAGCATTGACGATCACAACATTAAAGTCTGCTGCAGGAAGGTACTGATCTGATAACTGCTTTGCTTTCTTAGATCCATCTGAACTGATCGTAAGAAGACGCTGCATACCGCCTGACCAGAATGAAGATCCGAAGTAGGTGTCGCGTGTGTCTGCGTTCGCCTGCTCCTGGTTGATCGCTGTGTCTGCTTTTGCGCCCGATTCATTCGATACAACTCCGAGAGCGTAGATCTTGATTGTATCTTTGAACTCATTCCAAGGAGAAGTATCCATCAGATAATCCGCGGTATTCTGAGCATTGGTATAGAACGAATCCTGCTCGGAAGCAGTGAAGCCGTCGCCGAAGATCAGCAGGACGAAAGCATCTTCGTCAGCCAGACTCTTGTCACCGTATACGAGGTGAGGAGTCTTGTCCGGAATCGGATCGGTAACTGCATCGTCAGCTGCCTTTGCTTCCTTTGTCTCCTTCACGTCCTGCTTAGCAGCTTCCTTAGCGGATGAAGCATCTGTTGCAGAAGTACCGGCTACAGAATCTGATACAGAATCCGAAACGGAATCGGGAGTGGTCAGGTTCGCATCGGTGGTCGCTGCATCTGTGGAATCCGTTACGTCCTTAACTTCCGGTGCCTCAGGACTTACAGTCTGTTCTTCGGAAGTAACCGGATCGGCTGCGAATGCATGACCAGGCGGTACCAGTAATGAAGAAATTACCAGTGCGCCCGCCAGGACAGGAGCAAATCTCTTTTTCCAATAACTTTTTCTAAACATATAGGCCTCCTTTCAGTAATGCCAATGTGTGTTGGGCGTTACACGATAATTATCTCCCTTACATCATGTAAACACCAAATGTGTTAAAGTCAACATATCATATAAAATGCACAAATGCAATGGAAAAAAACGGAATAATATGGCAAAAATGACGAAAAGAATAGAAAAAGGAGATACATGAGAAAACGTGAAGTGTTATGAATGGAAAAGAAGGTGATATAAAACTTGTAGGGGTAGAAATGGAATATGAGAGGTAAATAAGAAAAAACGTTATAAATTACGAGATATCGGTACAAATGGTGAGTTATGCTTATCGTGCTGTATTGGAATATTAAGGAATATATGGTAGAATTAAGTGTTGAAAAACGCATGAAGCAGGTAAGAGAATCCCTGCAATATCAATCAATTATTTGGAGAAGAATATGGACAAGAATTATATATTGATAATCGGATGGGTTGCCGTGATGGCGATGCTGTCTGTGTTGACATCGGTGAAACGAGTGGAGACGGTGTGTGGGAAAAAAGAATATCGGTGGAGACCGGTGTGGGCGGTTGTGACATTCTTACCGTTGATTATATGGTGTGGATATAGAGGAAATATAGGCGATACGTGGGCATACAAAAAAAGCTTTTCCGAAATGCCGGTAAGTTTAGGCGGTATGGCGTCTTATATGGCAACAGTAAAGAAGGATAAAGGCTTCTATTTTGTGTCAGCGGTCATCAAATGTATTGTAGGAAATCACGTTAATATATATTTTATAGTATTAGCTGCGATTCAGGCGGGGGTGTTGATATATGTATATCGTAAATATTCCAGCAGATATCTGGTAAGCTTTTTCTTATTTATTGCTTCGACAGATTATATCTCTTGGTTGTTCAATGGTATCCGACAATTTCTGGCTGTTACGATTACGTTCATAGGAATTAAATTTATACTGGATAAGAAGTACGCAAAAGCAATTATTTTAATTCTGATTGCCTCATTGATGCATCAGAGCGCTTTACTGGTTATTCCATTTATCTTCATTGCACAGGGAAAGGCATGGAATAAAAAGACATTACTTTTTATGGTTGCGGTTATTGCAATTGTGGCTGGTATTGGGCAGTTTACAAATGTGTTGGATTCTATGTTAGCCGAGACGCAATATAAAAATGTTGTGTCTGACTGGCAGAGTTGGAATGATAATGGAACGAATGCATTGCGTGTATTAGTGTATGCAGTGCCATCGGTACTGTCTTTAATAGGATTAAGATTTATACGGAATGAAGATGATAAAGTTATTAATCTGTGTACGAATATGTCAATCGTATCTGTTGGATTCTATATAGTATCTATGTTCACAAGTGGAATATTTATTGGTCGTCTTCCAATTTATTTCTCGTTATATAGTTATATCTTATTGCCATGGGAGATTGATCATATGTTTACCAAACGATCAGCAAGATTGATTTATGTTGTAATGGTAGTGGGGTATCTGGGATTCTATTTGTATAGTGTTAATAATCTTTTGGGATAGAGGGAGAATAATGATTCGAGTATTACATGTTGTTACATATATGGGGCGCGGAGGTCTTGAGACGATGCTTATGAATTATTATCGTCATATAGATCGAAGTAAAGTACAGTTCGATTTCCTAGTGCATAGAGAATTTGAAGCGGATTATGACGAGGAAATAAAGTCTTTAGGCGGAAGAATCTATCACGTATCAAGGCTTGTGCCGTGGAGTAGAAGATACAAAGCAGAATTGAGACGCTTTTTTAGAACTCATCCGGAATATAAGATTGTACATGTACATCAGGACTGTCTGAGTTCTGTAGCGTTGCAATGTGCGAAAGAATGCGGAATTCCGGTTCGAATTGCGCATAGTCATAACAGTAATCAAGACAAAAATATTAAATATTTGTTCAAAAGATATTATATGAGAAAGATCCCTGAAACAGCAACGGAATTATTTGCCTGTGGTAAAGCAGCGGGAGACTGGATGTTTGGAGGAAAAACTTATCGGCTTCTTCCGAATGCAATTGCAGCGGAAAAGTATATTTATGAAGAAGAAAAGGCAAAAAAAATAAAAAAAGAGCTAGATCTTGAAAAAAATCTAGTTATTGGACACATTGGAAGATTTAATCCGCAGAAGAATCATAAATTTCTGATAGACATTTTTGAAAAGTGTTTTGAAAAGAATCAAAAAGTAAGATTAATGTTGATAGGAGATGGAGAAGGGCGGAAAGAAATCGAAAATAAAGTAAAAGAACGGGGATTACAAGATAATGTCATTTTTATGGGCGTTAGAAGAGATGTCCCGGAATTATTACAGGCAATGGATGTGTTCGTATTCCCCTCCTTATACGAAGGACTTCCAGTTACAATGATTGAGGAGCAGGCGGCAGGAGTGCCTGCGGTTATTTCGGATCGAGTGTCGGAAGAATGTATTATTACAAAAGATCTGGTGAAAGTGGAAGGGTTGGAAGAAACTCCAGAACAATGGGCAGGCGAAATCTTAAAACAGGTAAAGATTAGCAAGCGTGACAGAAGTGAAGAAATCAAAAAAGCAAAATATGATGTAGAGACAAACGCAAAATGGCTGGAAGAATATTATCTTAGGAAGGCAGAGGTGAACTGATATGGCATTATTAACAGTATTTACACCTGCATACAACAGGGCAAGCACTTTACCACGTACATATCAGAGCCTTTGTGAGCAGGAATGCAAAGATTTTATATGGTTAATCGTAGATGACGGATCAAGTGATAATACAAGGGAACTGGTAGAAGGCTGGAAGAACCAGGATAACGGATTTGAGATACAGTATATTTATAAAAAAAACGGAGGAATGCACACTGCTCATAATGTAGCGTATGAGAATATACATACAGAATTAAATGTATGTATCGATTCTGATGATAGAATGGCAGAAGGGGCTGTGAAAAAAATAAAAACTGCCTGGCTGAAAGTAAGAAATAAAAATTATGCCGGTTTGATAGGACTGGATGCAGACATGAATACCGGAAGAATCATAGGAAAAGACTTCTCGTATGGATTAAAAGAGACCACACTTGGAGGTTATTATGCATCTGGTGGAGAGGGAGATAAAAAATTAGTTTATCGTACAGATGTTATCAACAGTGTTCCACCGTATCCAGTGTTTGAAGGCGAAAAGTATGTTGGATTGGTGTATAAATATACGTTAATTGATCAAAAATATAAGCTTTTTGTGCTGAATGATGTATTATGTGATGTTGAGTATCAAATGGATGGATCGAGCAATACGATGTTCCGGCAGTACTTGAAAAATCCTAAAGGATTTGCTTTTTTGAGAAAGGTGGCAATGACTTATCCTACAAGTAAGAAGAGATTGATTAGAGATTGTATACATTATTGCTCTAGTAGTTTGATTGCAGGAAATAAAAATTATATTGTTGAATCACCAAGAAAAGTACTTACTGTTTTATGTACACCATTGGGATGGATATTAACGACCGTAATTAAGAAAAAGTGTAAATTAATTTGAAAATTGGTCAATTAAAAAGGAGAAACTAATGATTCCAAAGAAAATACATTATTGTTGGTTTGGAAAGAATGAATTACCGACAAAAGCAAAAAAGTGCATCGCAAGCTGGAAAAAATATTGCCCAGATTATGAAATTGTTGAATGGAATGAAGACAATTATGATGTATATCAAAATGCTTATACGACGTATACATATGACAACAAAAAGTTCGCATTTTTAAGTGATTATGCACGTCTGCAAATTATTCTTCGAGAAGGAGGAATATATTTTGATGTTGATGTGGAGGTTGTAAGGCCATTGGATGAATTGCTTAGGTATCCGGCATTTTTTGGATTTGAGACAGAAGAATATGTAAATACAGGAGTAGGATTTGGGGCAGAGAGAGGAAATAAGATTGTTGAAGGGATGCTAAAAGAATATAATCCACTTCTTGACGGAAAACATGGAACAAGAGGATGTCCAATATTGAATACAGAAGCATTGGAAAAAAAAGGTCTAATACGAAATGGACAGAAGCAGCAAATAGAAGGAGCACAAATATTCCCAATAGAATATTTTAATCCATATGATGATCCGACGGGAAGACTTAATAAAACGACAAAGACCTATTCAATTCACTGGTTTGCTAAAAGCTGGATGGGGAAAAAAGAAATATTAAGAAGTCAGGTACTAAAACCGATTCATCGGATGTTTGGAAAAGATGTTTTTAGAAGAAGGTAGATGAATGAAACCATATTTTAGAGTAACATGGAATGTACTAAAATATAACTTAATAAAGTTTTTTAAATGTAAAAATTTAAAGATTAGAGGAATTGTATTATTGGGGTATAATACAAAATTGCAGGTTCATAAAACAAGCCAGATATGTATTGGAAAAAATGTAGTTAGTGATGGACGATGCGTTATTATAGCAGATAAGAATGCGAAAGTTGAAATTGGTGATAAGGTTTATTTTAACGAGAATGTAATGATTAGTGCAAAAAAGAACATAACCATAGGAAATGGATGTCAATTTGGCCCGAATGTTAAAATTTTCGATAATAATCATCAGTTTAATAAAGAAAAAGGTGTACTATTTGAGCATACTATGGGTGATGTAATAATAGGAAATAATTGCTGGATAGCGGCAAATGTTATTATTTTAAAAGGAGCTGTAATAGGAGATAATTGTGTGATTAGCGCGGGGTGTGTAGTAAAAGAATATATTCCACCAGCGTCTATTGTTACACAGGAAAGGGCTATTAAAATAGTGCCGATCGAAGACAGAGAATTATGAAGAAAAAGATATTATTTATTATGCCATCGATGTTTATTGGTGGTGCGGAGCGCAGTTTACTGGGATTACTTGGGAGTATAGATTATAGTAATTATGAGGTTTCGCTTTTTTTATATAGACATGAAGGAGAATTTCTTGAGCTAATTCCAAAAGAGGTGCAGGTACTTTCGGTTATGCCAGAATATGGAACCTTTGATGTGCCGATAAAAGAGTTATTATTAAGTAAAAAATGGAAGTATGGAGTGGCAAGGCTGTGGGCAAAGTTTTCTATGAAAATACATTGTATAAAGGAGCAAGAAAATACTGGAGTTTGGATGGCAATGCAGTACATATCTAAGTCACTTTTACCTTTGTTGCCTAAGATACCAGGAAAATATGATATTGGAATTTCATTTCTTGGTGTGCCAGATGTTTTGATAGAAAGGGTTGATGCAAAAGTTAAAGTTGCGTGGAATCATACGGATTATACTGTTTTGAATCCAAATAAAAAAAGAGATAGAGAATTGTATTCAAAAATAGATTATATAGCAAGTGTATCAACACCGTGTACAGAAAAATTTGTTCAAATATATCCTGAATTTAAAGATAAGGCGATAACAATTGAAAACTTGCTTGATACAAACTTGCTTGAAAATCAAGCAAATGAGGTGAGGGAAGATTTGTTTCCGAATAAAAAAGGGAAGGTGTTACTTTCTGTGGGGCGCTATTCGGATGCTAAAAATTTTGATAATGTTCCCGATATTTGTAAAAGTATTTTAGAAACGGGAATAAAGGTAACATGGTATATCATAGGGTACGGTGGAGAGGAAGGCTTGATACAGAAGAGAATAAAAGAAGCGAGTATGGAACAAAATGTAATATTACTTGGGAAAAAGAGCAATCCGTATCCATATATAAAAGGGTGTGATTTATATATTCAGCCATCGAGATATGAAGGAAAGGCAGTAACTGTTCGTGAGGCACAAATATTACACAAGCCTGTTGTTATTACAAATTTCGCGACATCAGCTAGTCAATTGCAAGATGGGTATGATGGAATAATAGTACCAATGAAAAATGAAGAATGCGCTATGAAGATTGTAGAACTTCTAAAGGATGAAAAACGTATGAATCAGTTAATCGATAATACGTATAAAAATGATTATTCAAATAGACAGGAATTAGAAAAATTATATGCGTTAATAAAATGAGGGAGTTATGAAAAAAATAAGTGTAATTGTTCCAGTTTATAAAGTAGAGGCAGTTTTAAAGAAATGTTTAGACTCAATAATAACACAGACATATGAAAATCTGGAAATTATTCTGGTCGATGACGGATCTCCAGACAGTTCGGGAGAAATTTGTGATGAGTATTCCAAAAGGGATTCCAGAGTGAAAGCAATTCATAAAAAAAATGCAGGAGTAGCAGCGGCAAGAAATAGTGGACTTAAAGTAGCTACGGGAGAGTACTGTATTTTTGTAGATAGTGATGATTATATTGAGCCGATTATGTATCAATCAATGATTCAGATTGCAGAAGAATATGATTGTGATGTAGTGATGTGTGATTGTGTAAAAGAACATAAAGATGAACAACAAATATATACACATGACATAAGGGCGGGGTATTATAATCGGACTCAGATAGAAAAAGAATACTTTCCACATTTACTTATGATGGAAAATATAGAGTATCCTCCTACAATTTCTAATTGGCTTTGCCTTTTCAAACGTGTACTTATTGAAGAAGAAAAAATTTATTATGAAGAAGGAATACGTTATTCAGAAGATTTATTATTTGGTGCAGAGATGTTATATCATGCAAACTCATTTTATTATATGAAAGGTAAATATTTTTATCATTATTGGATGAATCCTGATTCGGCGACGCATACATTTGTTAGCGATAAATGGAAAGATTATAAGAAGTTACATAAACGAATTAAAGAGATTTTTTCGGAATGTCAAATATATGACCTTTCACATCAAATTGATTTGGTCCTTCTTTTCTTTGTATATAATGCGGTAGGGGATATCATTTCTACATCTTTACTCAGTAAAAAAGAAAAGATAGATAAGTGTAAGAGAATTTTGTTGGAAAATGAAGTGCAAGAAATGTTCGAGAGAATACATATATTAAAGTTGCAAATTCCGATTAAATTAAAAATTTTAACAGGTATATATAAATACAGATTAGGAATTAATGCTTTGATTCTTAAGAAAAATAAGTGAACAATGAAGAAGAAAATTTTATTTATTAATGGGCATTTAGATTCGGGTGGTTGTGAAAGATCACTAATAGATGTTCTGAAAAAACTTGATTATAAAAAATATGAAGTAGATTTATTACTTTTGGAACATACAGGTGATTATTTGGAGGAAGTTCCAGAAGAGGTTAATATAAAAGTATATTCATTAGACAATGCTTTTGGAAGATTAGTACCGTGCTTGGTAAGAGCAATAAGGAAAAAAGATTGGTTTTCTTTTTGGTTTAGAGTGGAATATATATGTGGAACAAAAGTGAGTCGTCATTTTATGGTCTGTATGCGGAAGTTATTTAAAGATTTACGAAAATCATATGATATAGTTATTGCATATCGCCCAGGGATTTGTACTGAACTTGCAGCATTTACGTTTCAAGCAAATAAAAAAATAAGTTGGTGGCATCATGGAGAGATGAATCTTTCTTATCATGAGATAAAATCCTTAGATATGGCGTATAAAAAAATGGATAGTATTGTTGCGGTATCTAATAGTAGCAAAAAATTATTGGAAGAACAATTTGCAGATATAAAGAAAAAACTGTATGTAGTGTCTAATATGATTGATCCTGTTGAGTTAATAAAAAAAGCGCGTAAATATATGCCTGTGGAGTTTCAAAATACAAAATTTAAAATAGTATCAGTTGGTAGAATGACACCGGAAAAAAATATGTTATTATGTCCGAAGATTGGATGCAAGTTGAAAGCGGCTGGAATGGATTTTAAATGGGTTATAATTGGTGATGGTGTAGAAAAAGAAAAGATTGAAAAAGAAATAAATGATTATGAATTACAAAAAGAATTAATTTTAATAGGAAGAAATAGTAATCCATATCCATATATAGCAGAAGCTGATTTAATGATTCATCCATCGTTAGTTGAATCTCAGGGAATCACAATTATAGAAAGTATGGCGTTAGGAACGCCAGTGGTTGCCGTCCGTTCAAAAGGACCAGAGGAATTTATTGAGTCTGGGAAAAATGGTTATTTGGTAGATAATAATGAAGTTGATATTACAAACTTAATTAAAATATTATATAAAGAACCAAAAAAAAGAGAACTATGTGCTTACAATGCAACAAATATAATTAAACAATTTGAACCAGATTGTATTATAAAAAAGATAGAAGAATTATTGGATGAAAAATTATAATTATGCGGTTACGTTATATTGATTTTACGAAAGGATTGGCAATTATCCTTATGATATTTGGGCATACAATGTCAAAAATTAATTGCCTTCATATATGGATTTACTCTTTTCATATGCCGATTTTCTTTATTATTTGTGGAATTATAATGTGTAGAAAAGGAAGACAAAAAAGCTATAGTTTATTGAAAGAAAAAATAATACGAAGATGGTACACATTAGGAATTCCATATTTGTTTTTTGGTGGAGTTCTTATATTATTTTATACAATATTGGATTTGCTTGATGGTCAACCTATTTCTTTTTTTAGTAGATTACTTCGAGTAATTACGTTTCAAGGAATAGATGCCTTATGGTTTATTCCGGTATATTGTTTCTCAGAGATAATAATGAAAATTATTTACAAATATAAATGGAGAGATATAATAATTTCCTTTGTCTTTTTAATAATATGTATTAGTACAAAATCTACGATACATATTGGAAGTACTATTTACAAAATTATGCTGGGCATTTGTTTTGTTGAAATTGGTATATTAATTGAGCAATATTTAATAATTGAAAAACTAGGTAGAATAAAATATATCTTGTTAATTATTGCAGCTATGCTAGCGCAGGTAAATGGTTCCGTTGAAATGATAGAGGGAAGGATTGGAAATCCTGTAGTTTATTTTTTGTGTGCAACAATGACATCAGTTTCTGTTCTGGCGTTATTTAAAAATGCTGAGAGCAATAATTCTAAATTATTATTAGTTTTGGAAAAATATGGAAAAAATACAATTGTTTTGCTAGTAACTAATAATCTGCTGATAGAAATGATAAGATTGATAGATTATAAAATTACGGGGAACATTCTTATTCGATTAGGGATATTTGGAAGTATTCTTTTTACAGTAGGCTTGTTAATTATTGAATGGTGGTTTATAAAAGTAGCAAATGGACCGTTAGGATTTTTGTTTGGACGAATGAGAAAGGAAGAAAGATGAGGATTGCTTTGTATGGAAATGGTAGTAGTGGAAATCATGGATGTGAGGCAATTGTTAGAGGTACATATACATTGATAAAAGAACCTTTAACAATTTTATCAGAAGAAATGGACGAAGACATTATATATGGATTAGCAAAATTTTGTAATGTTTTAGATGCAAAAAATGGGAAAATAAGTAAAGCCCGTTTAATAAGAGCGTACATGAAATTAAAATTAAAAAATAATTATACAGATATGGATGGATTACCATATGTAGATTCAATTAAGAAAATAAAAGGAAAAGTAGATTTTGCATTATCTGCAGGTGGAGATAATTATTGCTATGAAAATCAGGCATTTTATGCTTTTTTGAACAAGGAATATCAAAAAAAAGGAATAAAAACAGTTTTATGGGGATGTTCTATAGAGCCGGAAGTTATAAAGAAAAAGAAAGTGTTAGAAGATTTAAAATCATATAATCTGATTGTAGCGAGAGAAAGTATTACATATCAATCATTAAAGGAAATAGGAGCAAATGTGATATTAAATCCAGATCCAGCATTCTATATGAAATCTGAAAAATGTATCTTAGATAAAAGGTTTGAGAATGGGGATGTGATAGGAGTTAATATAAGTCCGATGATAATTTCCAATGAAAAATGTAATGGAAGTGCATATGAAAATTATCGGAAAATGATAGAGTATATTTTAAATCATACGAGTATGTATATTGCGTTAATCCCACATGTCGTATGGAAACAAAATGATGATCGAACGATATTGCAAAAAATATATAAAGAGTTTAATTATAATGAACGGATTATTTTAGTAAATGATCATACAGCACCACAATTAAAATACATTATATCTAAATGCAGAATATTTGTTGGTGCAAGGACACATTCAACAATAGCTGCTTATTCTACGGAGGTACCAACTTTAGTTGTTGGATATTCCGTTAAAGCTAGAGGAATTGCTAAAGATATATTTGGAACAGATCAAAATTATGTTTTGCCAGTACAAGAATTAAGGAATGGAGAAGAGCTTACAAATGCATTTCAATGGATTCAAGAACGAGAAATCCATATTAGAAAGCATTTAAAAGAAACTATACCGAACTATGTCGAACAAGGAAGAAAAATTAAAACTATTTTGGAGAAAATATGAGTTGTAATATAAGTGGTCTTAAAAAAGAGAAGTGTTATGGATGTTATGCATGTTATAATATTTGCCCTTTAAATGCAATTGATATGTTAGAGGATGAGGAAGGGTTTGAGTATCCAAAGGTAAATGAAGAAAAGTGTATTAATTGTAAAAGATGTTTAAGAGCTTGTCCAAGCATAAATCCGCCTCATGTAAATAGTGATACTGCTGCATATGCATGCTATGCAAAGAATCAGGAGGAACATATGTCGAGTAGTTCTGGCGGAATTTTTGCAATAATAGCAAGAAAAATTTTAAAAAATAAAGGAATGGTATTTGGAGCAGCGTTTGATAATCAAATGAAACTAGGCCATATTAGTATTGAAGATAATAACGAATTGTATAAAGTAAAAGGAACAAAATATATACAAAGTAGTATCGGGACAACTTTTGTCAAGGTGAAAGAAAATTTAAAAAAAGGAAGAATGATTTTATTCTCGGGAACGCCATGCCAGATAGCTGGATTAAAAGCTTTCTTAAATGAGGACTATGATAATTTGTTGTGTGTCGATTTGATATGTCATGGAGTTCCTTCACCAGGAGTTTGGAAAAGATATTTAAAAGAACAATTTGGTTCTAATAAGGTTATATCTATGCAGTTTCGAAATAAAACAAGGGGAATTAATGATGTAACATTAGATTATACCTTAACAAATGGTTCTGTTTTTCGTGAGCATTATAAGGAAAGTTCATATATACAAGGATTTATAAATAACTATTATGTAAGACCTTCGTGTTTTGAGTGTAAATTTAAAGGGATTGATAGGTGTAGCGATATTACGATAGGGGATTTCTGGAGTTTAAAGGAATTTCATCCGGAAATGTTAAATCAATATGGAGTATCTTCAGTTATAATTCATTCGAAAAAAGGAGAACGTTGGTTTAAAGATTGCTTAGATCAATTGATATATTGTGTTGCAAAAACAGAAGAAATCGCAATTTGGAATGAGAGTTTAATTAATACAATAGATAAAGACCATTATCGAAATCAATTTTACGAAATGTGGAATAATAAGAAAATTGAAGAGATAGTTTATGAATTAAATCAGAGCAAAATAAAAACGAGAAATAAACAAAATAAAGCTATTGCGTGTATAAAGAGAATTGTAAGGAGAATAAAAAATGGTTAGTTTAATTATTCCCTGTTATAACGCAGAGAAATATATTGGGCGTTGCTTAGATAGTGTTCTAAATCAGACCGATAGAAATATAGAATTGATAGTGGTTAATGATGGATCAACAGATAAAACAGCGAGAATTATTGAAGATTATCGACATGTATTAGAAAGTGATATTACAAGATTTATTTATATTAGTCAGGAAAATGAAGGGGTAGGTGCGGCTTGTAACAATGCTTTAAAAAAAGTGACAGGAGAATTTTTGACATTATTGGATGCGGATGATATTATGCTACCGGAGTCAATTGAAATAAGGCGTAAATGGTTAGAAGAACATTCGACATATGGATTAGTAAGGACAAATGGATATTATGTTACAGAAGATAATTTGGAATTATGTAACCGACTATTAGAAGTAAATGAATATATGAAAAATAAAGAAAATGTGTTTAATGAGTTGTTTAATGGAACGACATATCTTTGGCCAGGAACTTATATGATACGGATGAATGTGTTAGATAAATTATATCCAGATAGAGAAATATATCCTTCAAGAAATGGTCAGAATATGCAGTTAGTTATGATGGCAGCGTATGTAAGTAAAGCAGGATTTATAGATATTCCTTTGATGAAATATGTTTTACAAAAAGAATCATTATCACATTTTTCATCTGGTAATGTGATGCAAAAAGAGCTAAATGCAATGGAAGGATATAAAGATATTCGAAAACATTTGGTGAAACAATTTATGAATGAAGATGATCAAGATAAATGGAATGATAAAATAGATAAATTATATGCAAATATTTATTTGGATATTGCTTTGAAACATAAAGATAAAGATTTTGCAAAATCATGTTATGAAAATATAAAACATAAAGGAAATATAGAGATAAATCAGCAAATCAACTATTATAAATTGATGAATCCAGTAGTGTATTGGTGTTTACGAATTATTAGAAAATTAGGGTGGAGACCTAAAAAAGAGAATTATGATAAAAAAATTAATGATTAATATTTATGAAAGACTATACTTTGATTAAAAACAAATGTGAAGTAATCAAGATATGGTATCTATAGAAGGATGTAAAGAAAATTTTAAAAGAAGTCAAAAAGTAACCATAAGATATTTTATTTTATGTGGACCGTTTGCAATTATCTTATATAGAAGATTTGACAAGGAAAGGATATTGAACAATAGACATTTAAGGATGATATGGATATAGGATTTTGATAAGAGGTTATTGCGGAGATGCTATAGCGTTTTAGAAAATGAATTTTATACGAAGAAATACATTTTATAGAAAGTGAGATTATAGATATGATTGACAGATCAAGAAGTGAATATTCTATAATGAATATTTTAACAGGATTTGGTGGATATTTCCTCAATACCCTTTTGGGTTATATTTGTAGAATCGTTTTTGTACAATGTCTTAATGCAGACTATTTAGGAATAAATGGATTGTTAACAAATATTTTATCAATGTTGTCATTGGCTGAACTTGGAATAGGAGGAGCAATAGGTTATGCATTATATAAACCTATTGCAGAAAAAGATAATGAAAAAATAGCGTCTCTTATGGGCTTTTATGGAAAAGCATATAGAATAATTGGATGTGTTGTGGCGCTTTTAGGACTTTTTATGATTCCATTTTTAAAGGTAATTATAATATCCCCCCCAAATATCTCAGAGAGTATTTATACTATTTATCTACTTTATTTGTTTAATACTGCAAGCACTTATTTTTTTAGCTATAGAAGTGCATTAATATCTGCTGCTCAAAAAAATTACATTGTTTTAGGGCTTAATTATATAATTACAATAATACAAAGCGTTATTCAAATTCCTCTGTTAATTTTAACTCATAATTATATGATTTATCTAGTAGTACAAACAGTAGGAACATTTATAAATAATTTTTTAATATCTTTTATTGCAAAAAAAATGTATCCGTTTATTACACAAAAAAATGCTCCGGCGCTAACAAAAGAGGAAAGAAAAAAGTTGTTTGTAAATGTCAAGGCACTCACAATTAATAAATTAAGTAGTACATTGGTTAATAATACGGATAATATCATAATTACATATTTAAAAGGGTTAATTTCTGTAGGTGTTGTTTCAAATTATACATTATTAGTAAATACATTAGGAGCGTTGGCAACTCAAATTTTTAATGGTTTAACTGCTAGTGTAGGAAATTTAAATGCGATAGAAAATAAAGAAAAAAAGTATAGTTTTTTTAAGGTTTTAAATTTGACTAATTTTTGGATATATGGATGGGGAACAATTGGAATATTATTTGTGTGTGGAGATATTGTAAAATTATGTTTTGGAAATAGTTATGTTCTTGAATTTAATATTCCTTTGATACTAGCTATTAATTTTTACATGCTAGGAATGCAAAATGCAGTATGGGCTTATAAAAATACGATGGGGTTATTTAAATATGGGCAATATCTTTTAATTCTTACGGCAGTAATTAACTTGGGGTTAGATTTTTTATTAGGATATAAATGGGGCATGTTTGGCATATATTTAGCATCGGCAATATCAAGATTGTTAACAAATACTTGGTATGAACCTTATGCAGTATTTAAATATGGTTTAAAGATAAATCCTATATATTATGTGAAAAAATATATGGAATATATTGGAATTTTATGTATTACAGGAGGAATATGCTATATATTATGTAGAATGTGCCATTTTACAGTACTTATAAATGTTATAATAAAAATTTTGATTTGTAGTATTGTTACAAATGGAATGTTTTATAGTTGTTACCATAAAACAGAAGAAGGAAAATATTTGCTAAATAAAGCGCAAAAAATAATGGGAAGATTTAAGAAAAGAAAGTAACTGTGGAAAGTTGAAGAAACAGAGCTACAATGTGGATAAGTATTTCTTAAGTAAGCGCTTACAGAGATTCGACGGGGAGAAGAGAGAAAAAGAATAGTTGTAGTTGGGTGTTTTCTATTTACAGCTGAAGTTTAAGGTGAAAACATAAAGTTGAATATTATTTTTTACACGAATTAAATTTGTAATTGTGTTTGAAAATAAAAAAAGATATAATAAGATATAGTTATATTAAGGAGGTTAGATATTGGAAAGTTTTGGATTCTGGTATAAATTAGTTGAAGATAAAGATGACAAAAATCCTGAATTTGATTTACATGTGAATTTTTGGTTTTTAGGAGATATATTAAAAGGCAAAGTAAAAAATCCGTATCTGGACATTGGAATTAAGATTCAAAATTATAAGAACCTATCTAATCTTGTATTTAGCTTTCCGTTTCATGTGCCACAAAAGAATCTTGTAGATTTGGCATCTAAAATGAGTGTGAAAAATAATGCATCAATCGTATTTAATGAAGAATGTGAAATTGAAACACAGAAAGAATATACACTTATCAAGATTCCTGGGAAAGAGAAAACAGATGACAAAAAGCTTTTGATTTTTCCGTTAGAGCAGGCGGTTGAAAATATTTATGAACTTACAGACTATAAAGAAAAAAGTTACATAACGGTTAAATTTGATGAATTCAGAACATATTTAAAAAATAGTGGTAGTGATTTGGAACGGTATTCTGACATCTATATACGTTTTAGAATCCAGAATATTGATTTAGAGAATATCTTATATTTTGACAGTGAGCCGTTTAATAAATCACTTGACAGTGCATTTTCTGGAACTCGTGTTTTGGATTTTAAAATTAATGAAAAAAGAAATATTGATAAAAATATTACAGCAAGGATGGAACAGAAAGAAGAATTGCTTGTCGAATTTGGGCAGATACATTTTCTCGTAATGGAACCTTCTTCGTATGATATGGTTTCATATACACAGAATCAAATGTCGTGCAGAGAACTAGAAAAAGATCTTTGGAATGAATATTTGAAAGTTGATTTGGAAGATAAATTTGGACATGTTTTGGCATATCATTGGAAAAAGAAAGCCAGTGATCAATCTAAAATCAGTGATTTTTCCTGCTTTGCAAAAATCAATTATCAAAAAATGCAGATGAAGACAGTTTTTGCTTATGTGTTAGTTGTTTTAGGTCTTGGAGTTGCAGGAAGTACGATAGTTTCTGCTACACCATTAATTAATACATTTTCCCAAAGGCTCTCTGGAGGGTATAATATAGTAAATTTAATAATGGATTTAGCATTGGCTGTGGTGATGATATTTATTGGATGGCGAGTAGGAAGGTCAAAATAATTACAAAAATATCTAATAAATGGTTGTAGTTTGAGCCATTTGATAGTATAATATAACACTAAAAGTTTGTGAAAGGGGATAAAGTAATGAAATTTATTAATAACAAATTATATATTAATTACTCTGAATTATCTCCCGAGCAAAAAAGTATATATCGTATGCGAATCAAAATATTTTTGAAAAAATTGGTATATGAATATAATAATTTTGAAGAGTGGTTCTCACAGTTATTTATTTCCGATATTTTATTAAAGAACGACAGAGAAATTATTATTTGTGAATGTGATTATCAATTAGCTGGTGTTGCTATTTTAAAAAATGATGATATAGAAAAAAAGATTTGTACATTACGAGTTGCTAAAAGATTTCAAAAACAGGGGATTGGTCAACATCTAATGGAACTTAGCTTTGAATGGCTAAATGATGATAAACCATTAATAACAATACATAATTCTAAAAAACATGAATTTAACAAATTATTTAAACGTTATAATTTTGAACTGGAAGAAAAAAAGTGGGGGTATTATCGTCTGTTTCGTACAGAGCTGGTTTATAATGGCTCTTTGCCAGAGAAGAATTTCTTTTTTAATAGAATGGAAATGATTGATTTGGAAAAAGAAATCAGACAATTTTTACTTTCTGGTAGGGATGATTTTAAATTGTTTATTGATGAATGGTTATATCGTCAATGGCTGTATAGCCAAAAGGAGATTAATATAATTACAGGATATTAAAAAGTAAAACAGGAGCTGCCTCATTAGGTAGCTCTTGTTTGGAATATGGAGGAGGAAATAGAATGATTCTTGTTTGTGGTATTCATGGTTCTGGAAAAGATCAATATAGTAATAACCTAAAATTGAAAAAAGATATGAACGCTTATACAGCAAGTCAGTTAATTAATCAAACGCTTCCGTTGAGGCAATATAAAACAAAAAAAATAGATCAAATAGATAGTCGGCAGCATATTCTTTTAGAAACAATGAAAGAAATTGTATTACATGAAGAAAATTTTATCTTAAATGCCCATTTATGTTTGATAAATGAAAAAGGAGAAGTTGAGAGAATTTCCATCGATGTATTTAAAAATATGCCAATTACGGAAATTCATCTGGTAGAGTGTTCTGCGAAAGAAATAGAACAAAGAATGTATAGAAGAGATGAAATTTCATGGGATATTAGATTCATACAATCTTTTCTGGAAGAAGAAAAGAAATATGCAATTGAATTATCTCAATTACTAAATGTAACTCTTTCTGTCATTAATACAAGTTCCGACAATAAAAAAAACATTATTTTACCGATAGCGCCACAATATATTGAGAAGATATTATCGGGAGAAAAAAAATATGAATACCGAAAACGATTGTGTAAAAATAATATATCTCGCATGTATTTATATGCAACAGCCCCTGTTAAAGGAATTGTTGGAGAAGCAGAAGTTATTGGAAAACTAGAAAAAAATCCAAAGGATTTATGGAATTTGACGTTTCAGGATTCTGGTATTAAGGTTGAGCTTTTTTATAAATATTTTGAAAATTATTCCAGAGCATGCGCATATAAATTAGGAACTGTAACGAGATATGCAAATATAATTCCTTTACATAACATTGGTATTGACTATATAATTCAATCCTTTAAGTATATAAGCGATATATAACAAAAGAACAGTTTGGAGAACGTATGTTTATGACCTTCTATAATGTTGACATGGAGAAAGCAAAAAATATAAATGATTTATTAGAAGAATATGAAAGAATGGAAGCTATTATAGATTTATTTTTTAAAAAGGACGTAGAGAATAAAGAACTGGAAGAATTAAGAAGATGGCTAACTGTATCAATCAATTATTTTAGACGTTTTCAAAAAGTGCTCTCAACATTAAAGATAAAAGACGAGAAAATTAATATAAAAGAGGCAGAAGAAAAAGAATTTCTGATAGAAAAATTATATTTGCTATTAATAGAAAATGGGAAAATTAGAAGTAATCAAAAAATAAAGTCCATAAATGATGTTGAAATCGACAAGGCAGTGATAGGAGAGCCTATATTTGTGGTATATGTAAATGAACAGAATATTGATTTGTTTGGGAATGTTATTACATTTTACATGGTAAGTAGTATCTTTAATGCGATAGCAGAAGATATTAAGAAAGATGAGAATGGAAAGAAAAAATTATTATTTTCAGATACAGATAGCAATCCTATGTATCGGGTGTATTCGGGATTTTTAAATAAGAAAGAGGCAGAAAAAGAAGAAAAAAGAGTAATAAATAAAATCGAGGAATATAAAGAAGCCAAAACGCTTGAAGAATATTTGGAACAGTTAAGAGAAGGAATAGTATAGTGAGCTTGGATGCAGTATTAGACTTGCAAAGTAAAGTAGACATTTATTATGCGATTGTAAAAGAAGATACAAAGCAGGATTTGTGCAATAGGTTATTAGATAGAGTTTGTGCGTGAAAATGTAACTGTTATCTTCAAGTCTTTTGAACGTCAAAAAATGGCAAAGCGTTTGTATGAGAATTTGCAGAAATATTATCCGGGAGTACGGGTCGTGATTGCAGATGACAGCAGGAAGCCTCTGGATTTGCAAGGAGACTCGCTTACGATCATTCAGCTGCCATTTAATAGTGGGCTTGGCTATGGGCTTAATCAGGCGCTTGAAAGGGTGGATACGCCGTATGTCATGCGTATGGATGATGATGAATTACTTACAGTAAGGACGCGGTTAGGAAAGCAGGTAGAGTTTCTGGAGAGATATTCAGAAATTGATATTGTTGGTTTTTGCGTACTGACAGCGATACGCTGCCAGAATCCGGACGAAGCGGTTAGTGAGTTTACCAGATTTAGCATGAAAGATGCACCGAAACCGTTATTAATCCCGCATATGACACGCGTAGACGGCAATCATTTCGTTATGGGCAAGGTGCCGAATGTTTATGTTGCCAGGACTGATAAAATCCGCAGTATTGGCTGGGATAGCAATATTCGCATGATGGATCACCAGGATTTTTTCTGGAGAGCATCCGGAAATCTTGTAACCACCATTGCGCTAGGAACAGCAGTGCTTCATTATCACAATCCGTTTGACAGATATTATCAGCGATTTCGACAGGATGTATCGGGTGATAAGGAGTATATTATTAAAAAAAATAAGAAATTTTAACTTTTAAAAGAATAGATACAAAAATATATACAACATGCCATAGGAAAAATACGAAACAAAAACAATAAAAAGATGAAAAACAAACCACACAAATTATTCATTTCATACAGCAGCAAAGATGCAGAATATATGAAAGCATTTGTAGATCTGCTTGTAACAATAGGAGTGCATAAAGATTAAATAACTTGTACTTCCGTTCCACAATGTAATATTCCGGTTGGATGTAACATATATGACTGGTTAGCCAAACAATTTCAAATGAGTAACATTCATGTCGTGTACGCCTTTTCGGATAATTATTATTCCAGCGTAGCAACATTAAATGAAATGGGTGCAGCTTGGGTAATGAGGTGTAAATGGACAGGATTATTATTGCCAGGTTTTATATTTGACAAATTAGCCGGATGTATTGATAAAAATCAGATCTGTATTAAATTAGATGATCCGGATATTATCACATTGAAACAGAGACTTAGACAATTTAGAGATGATATTATTAAGGAGTTTGGTCTTGAATCAATAGATGAAGATGAATGGGAAGAAAAAAGAGACGATTTTTTAAATAAGATAAAGATTATTGCGCAGAAAAAGGATATTGAAATTACCTCGTCCGAGTCAGTAAATGAATCAAATAAAACGAAGGCAGAAACAAGATTTGATGCGCCGGTAGCTCAGAGACAAGAGATTGATCTGTTGAAGGATTATACTCCGTTTTCCAAGATAAAACCAATTATCTCTTGTGGTGATGAAAAGGTCGCAAGGATAGCAACATTTGCAGATTGCTTTGACATGGATGTTGATATTAGCAATGTAACTAAGAGGGATATGGGAGAATTTGCGATGGCATTGATGAAATATATCCCTTGTGATAACTGGACTGGCTTCTTTGACGCCGGATATGCCATAGAATTTGACGCAGCTGCGACAGGAGCTATAAAGAAAGTTCAGTTGGAAATAAAAAATGATACTGGTGTGAAAATAATAGATGAAGAGAATGATGTAAGTAACGGTGGAGGACATTTTAAATATAGATTCCGGGATAAAGTAAGAAATGGAGAAGCTTTGGAGAAGATCTCAGAAGTTTGTTTTACGGTATTCTTTGCAGAATCGTACATAGATGGAGAAAAAGACAGATTGAGCATAAGGAATTTGAAGGTGACACCTGCATACGAATAGCGCTTACCATATATGCAATTAAAATAATAAAGGATATATATGAAATGCATAAAAACAAATATGACCACAATATATTACTAAATGACATACAAAAACTAGATAAAATCCAACACAAGCATTCATTAGTCGCCATCCGGTTTCCAGATACTTCCGCAGAAAAGAAGTATCTTGTATATTACGATGAGCGGTGGGATTGTAAATTATTTTTGAATTACAAGACTGTGGATAGAGCAGATGAGGAATCGGTGATAAATAAGGTGTCGGCAGATCTGAATGTGGATAAAAGTCAGATAAACTGCAGATACATATCGTCAAAAGTACAGGAGAAATATTCTGAAAGCCATCAGGAGAATAGGATCTATAATCACAGATTGTACGAGATAAAGATTCAAGTATTTCCGGAGGATGAGCAGAAGGAGAACTTTGTTGTTAATGGCAGACACTATTATTGGATGAGTATTTCCGACATGGAGAGAGATCCTAATATTGTGAAGAAGAATCTGGATGTTATTGATTTTGTTAAAGAATCGATGCATGCATAACATAAGTAAGCGCTTAAATTTTAGGCATGGATACTAAAAATCCCCGGTCACATTTCTGCAACCGGAGCACCTTGACAATTCACATATGATTGATTATTGATTTGAGCCGTTTGCACGGCATTCGATTTCAGCTTTGACATCTTCGTTCCATGGGGCAAGCCTATCTAACTCTTCATCGCTCATCCTATCATTCG
>ENA-ORSQ01000396-ORSQ01000396.1-human-gut-metagenome-genome-assembly--contig:-NODE-396-length-30935-cov-5.531801_pt1 | contig 30935 bp, 30 predicted proteins | sample MGYA00241900_ERZ509164 | MGnify/ENA primary metagenome ERZ509164 (study PRJEB26280, sample SAMEA2338807) | human gut metagenome | biome: human gut; feature: human-associated habitat; material: faeces...
TACTGTGCCTCTACTCTCACAGCCACTAATGCACTTATTATAGAAAGGCTCTTTCAATCCCTTTCCTTTTCGATACAACTACGGTACTTTTTCCGCTGATACAGTCAGCTCCCGTATTGGCTGCTTTCCACGTTCCGCATAACTTAGGATTGTTGCCACTTAGGTCGTTCCTTTAGCCCTGCAAGCATTATCTTCGAGCGAATCCCTCAAGATACCTGTGTCCTGTAAACACAGAGGGCATTTCATACTAACAACTTTTACTTTGCCCCGCTTGCGTACCCATTGGTACACTTGCATTTCTGCAAGCCATTCGTTTAGAGCCGTACATTCGGAATCTTTGTCAGACCGCCTTTTTGGTCATTCTAACCATATGGCAACCCCACCCGCACTGTCACACACAACCCGTACCTCTACGAATCTTTCCTCGCCATTAAGCGTTAGGGTGTGCTTCGCACGACTTCCCCGAGCTTATAACCCCAACCGTCTGTATTCGGCTGACGCTATTCGGAGTATTAGTGAATCCCCTTCAGGGCGTTACCCCGTCATTTGAGATTTCAGTTATGCAGTTCTCTAAAACCACATTTATTTAATTGTTTGTGACTTTAGGCTACGCTTTTGTCGGTTATTCCCACCGTTTTAGGCGTAGAACGTGTCACACTATTTGCGAACTCGTCACAGAGGATTCTGACGTGATATGGCAGTCTGCCATGATGTACATCGTCTGCCCTGTCACATAACAGGTTGAATAACTGGCTGTACATCATCGCCACAACAAAGTTAAAGGTATCATCCGTATCGGAAATGATAATAAACAGTGCTATCCTCTGGTCACCTACCATATCCAGTTCCATCTCATCATAGCTCATGATCTCACGAAGCTCTGCAATGTCGAACGGTGCAAGCCTTGCACCACAGGAAATCAAAATACTCTTTGCTGTCTTTCCTGCCGCCAGCTTATATTTCTTATACTGACGTACTGCAAAATGCTCCGGTTCTTCCTTTTCCAGTTCCTCAAACAGCATATCTACTGCATTTTTAAATGTCTCATCATCTTCCCTTGTTTCGGAAGCGTTGATAAACTCAAGCAGGGTCGCAAAGTTCTGTTCTTCTTCCGGTGCTTCATACCAGATATAGCCGATCAGGGCACAGTACAGAAGTCTCTCTGCTTTCGTCCAGAAATCCTCACTGGACTTCTCGCCTTCCCCTTTCGTGTTCACCATGATCGTATTTACCAGTTTCAAAATATCCTTTTCCGAATGGATATAGTGGAAGGGGTTATAATGCATACTCTTGGAAAAATTGATCGTATTCAATACTTTCACTTTATATCCATGCCGTACCAGCATCTTTCCGCACTCAATGATGATCGTCCCTTTCGGGTCCGTGACCACATAACTGATGTATTTTCCCATCTGCATCAAGTTGGGTTTTACATAAAAACGTGTCTTTCCTGAGCCAGATCCGCCAATCACGATCACGTTCTTGTTCCTCGCAAATTTCGGATTCTTTGGTCTGCCATTCATGGTCAGCCGTTCCGTCATAGTCAGCAGGATATTGTTCTCAAATACCGGGTCGATAAAGGGTGCAATGTCTTTTGCCGTCCCCCATCTTGCCGAACCATACTCCACTCCCTGCCGGAACTTTTTGGCATTTTTTCCTTTCATGTAGACCATGAGCTTCACTGCCACGGCTCCAGTAATCCCAACCAGCAATTCATTTTTATGCATACTTGGGAGAATCCTGCTAAATGCCATCTGGAAATTTAAGATCAGTACCATCAGTCTTTCTATCATGGAATCACCTACACAGTATTGATATAACCATGCCAGCTTATTTCCCACATAAAAGATCACGATATATGGAAGATTCATCAGAACAATCCGAAGCAGCTTATGTACATCCACCGGCGGTAATCTCTCCAGGTATCCTTTTCCTACACCAAGCAACTTCTGTAATCTGCTCATAATGACGGCTCCTTCTCCTTTCCTTTTGTTTTCTCCAGTTCCCTGTGCTTTGCAAGCGATTTGGTGATTGCCTGCTGTAACTTCTTCCTCACAGATGGTTTTTTGTCCTTATTCAGAGACTTGCCCGTGTATTCCTTAAAAGCGGCAGTCATCACATCAGCATCCCTTGCCTTAAAGAACACATAGTATCTTGGCGGGTCCGCAGTCACATCTTTTTTCAGGCTGAAATCAATGCTGTACTTCTTTGCTACCTGTTCAAAAGACTTGATGTTTCCATCTGTGATCTCAATGTTGGACAGCTGTACATTCTGCTTCATCAGCTTATCAAGGCTCTGTTTTCCCTTGTAGGTCTTATCCTCCTTTTCCTTCTGGGGCTGCTTCTGGTTTGTTTTCTGTCCCTGCTGTTTTTTCTCCTGCTCCATCTTTGCAAGAGCCTTTACCATGGCAGCTTTCAGCAAGTTGGCAGTGACCTTGCCACAGCGGATACAAAGTGAGACTGTTTTCTCATTCACTTCATCCTGCAATCACACCACGCCCTTTCTTCTCTCACTGCTGTCTTATCCTCATTTATCACATTGCTGCTCCTTTCCTCTCTTTTCTGCCAGTTTCATATATTCTTTTTCTGATTCCGCCCCCACTTTGATACAGCACCAAAGGACAAATCCATATACCAGAAATACTGCAGCCGCAGCAACGATCAATACTGTTTTTGTCATCTTCTTTTCTCCCTTCACATCTCTTGAAATTTTTCAAAAGGGCATCTATGAATCCTGTGTCCATAAATGCCCTCATCCATTACTGAAAAATCCTATGATCTCTTATTTTTTCTTTTTGCGAAGAATCACTGTTCCACCAAGACCAGCCATTCCAGCCCCTGCAAGCAGAATCCAGAACAGAATCGGAGTATTATCTCCTGTCTTTGGTGAAGTCGATTTCTTTGTTTCTTCTGTGGTTTTCGTCTCCGGCGTTGGTGTGGTTTCTGGTGTTTCCGTCGGTGTCTCTGTTGGAGTTTCCTCCGGTTTCGCCTCATCCTTCATCACAACCTTCTGGATTTCTCCAGTATCTTTGACCGTAAACTTTACATCCTCTGCAACCAGATAACCGTCCGGTGCAGTTTCTTCACGAAGGGTATATTCCCCGATTGGAAGCATCTCAATATAGTGTGGTTTTTCTTCAGATGTCCAGCTTTCTACGGTCTTTCCATCTTTGTCAAGGATTGTCAGTTTCGCTCCTGGCAGCTCCTTACCAGAAATATCGGTCTTGGAAATCTGCACTTTTGTCACATCATCCTTCATTTCCACTTTCTGTACTTCACTGGTATCTTCCACCGTAAAAGTGATGCTCTCTGCTGTCACATAACCGTCCGCAGGAAGTGTTTCTGTCATGGTGTACTTCTTGCCAGCGGTCAGTTCTTTGATGATATGTGCTTCTTTACCGGAAGTCCATTCATCCACAGTGTTTCCACTCTCATCTGTGACTTTTAGTTTTGCTCCCTCAATCTCCTTTCCGTCTGTCAGGGATGTTTTGGTAAACTCTACGGTTGTCGGCTCATCTTCAAAAGTGAACGCATAAGACAGTGTTTCCTTATCTGCCCCACCATATTCAAAAGTAAATTCCTGTACCTGGTCTGTTGTCGCAAATCCCGGTGCCGGAGAAGTTTCTTTCACATAGTAGGTATAGCCAAGTGGCAGATCTGCCGTAAAGGTCAGTTTTCCTTCCTTATCCGTAGCCTGCTCCTCAATAACCGTATTTGCTTTCAGGATCACATCGCCTTTTGCATTGACAATATCTTCTTTATTGCACAGGGCAAATACAGCCCCTTCCAGTACACGGTCGGAATCTTTTTCTTTCTTTAGCACGTTCACTTCTGCCTTCTGACGTTTGTTCTGCCAGTCAGCGGAATAAGTAACAACTGCGGTATTCTGGTCACGGTAAGTCAAATCTACTTCACGAGTTTCTCCATCCAAGACATATCCACTTGCTGTCTCTTTCTCTTTGACATAGTATTTGCCAAGAGGAAGGTCTGTCAGTTTTGCCACGCCTGTTTCATCCGTCGTGATCGTTGCTACCAGTGCATCTTTCTTGTAGTAATCTTCACTCTCGCCATCCGCTGCTTTTATATCTTCTAAGGCATAAACCTCAAAAGTAACCTCTTTCAGGGAACCGGAAAGATATTCAAACAGATGCTTCATCCATCCGCCAATGGAATCCAGTGCAGATACTTTCTCCAGGAACTCACCTTTTTTATTGATGATAAGTGTTCCGGTTGGCACTGCATCTTTCATCTCTACCTTCTGGATCTCGGCAGTATCGTCCACAGTAAAAGAAACTTCTTCCGCCATCAGATAGCCATAAGGAGCCATTTCTTCACGAAGGGTATACGTCTCCCCGGCTGTGAGTCTTTCAATCAGATGTTCCTCACCCTTTACAGACTTCCATGTATCTACCACATTTCCATCCTTATCAAGCACCGTAAGCGTTGCCCCTGAAAGTTCCACGCCTGTCGTAATATCGGACTTCGTAAAGGTTACTTTTGTCGGCTGGTTCTTAAATACAGATTCCAGCTCTACCACTTTCACATCCTGTCCCTGATATTTGGCAGTCACTTCCAAAGTCTCAAAAGAAGAGACATACCCTGCCGGAGCTGCAAGTTCTTTGATATAGTAAGTACCAAATGGAAGGTCAACGTCAAATACTGCCCTTCCATCTTCCCCACTGACTGCTTTTCCAAGTAAGGTATCTGCCTTCACAATCACTTCTTCATGTGTCAGAATATCTTCTTTTGCATAGATGCCAAACTCTGCACCTGCCACAACCGTTTCTGTCTCTGCATCCTGTTTTACTACGGACACTTCCACTTTCTGGCGGTCATTCTCAAAGGTTGCTGTCTGCTCAATAACTGGTGTTTTCTGGTCTTTGTATTCAAATGTTACTGTCTGTGCTTCTTCGTTTAACACAAAGCCCTCTGGTGCTGTCTTTTCAACAATCTTATAGGTTCCAAGTGGAAGGTCAGCGATCTGTGCCTTTCCATCCTTATCCGTGGTAACAGTTCCTACCAGTTCCCCGGAAGCATACTCCAGGATACGGTTTCCGTTATCATCTTTCTGGAAGTCTGCTGTATAAATATCTTCTGCAGCATACATCTCAAAGACTGCTCCCTCCAGAGTTTCTTTCTGATAAGTAAAGTCATCTTTATAACCATTTAAGACCTTACCCTGTTTTACGATGTTCAGTTCTCCCTTAACCGGATGATTCTCGTATGCAATCTCGATGATCACATCGCCGGAAGTTCCGTCCATCTGATATGCTGTATTGGAATCTACATTCACCTCATAGTAATTCTCATTGAGCGTATATCCATAAGGTGCGTTCACTTCCTCAATACGGTAATGTCCAATTTTCAGATTCTGTGGAAGGATTAAGTATCCCTGCTCATCTGTAAAATAAGATTTGTGTTTTACCGTCGTCGGATAGGTTGTTACCTGTTCCACATACTTTTCTGTATCCAGGTTAAAAATCTTAAACTCTGTATTCTTCTGAAGCACTGCTTTCTTTGTCTCATCGTCCTGTTTGATGATCTTCAGCTTTGCTTCAAACTCTTTGTCAAGCAGCACTCTCCATACCTGCGGTGTAGTCGGATGATTTTCCGTAATCTGCACGATGAAATCATTGACCGGAGTGTAATTATGTGGCGTGGTTGTTTCACGGACGATGTAAGTTCCATAAGGAAGTGCAATACTGCGGGCATACCCTTTCTCATCCGTAAAGATCTCTGTTGCACCATTTTCCCCTATCACTACCGGCTTGACAGAATCAAAGTCATAGCTGCCATCTTCTTTTACTGTCAGGGATGATACCAGATAAGCGGTAAATCCTGCACCTTTCAGTAAATCGGCATCTGTCTTTCCGTTGTTCGCTGCCTTGATAATCTCAAATGGCTGCTTCATCACCTGTTCCAGAGACAGACAGTCACGCTTCACTTCCGCTACAAGATCACCCTCGTAGTTGCAGACCAGATCATGTTCTTCTTCATCTGCCAGGTAACCCGTTGGCGGAGTAATCTCTTTTACATAGTAATTACCAAGGTATAATCCATCTACGGAAGCCTGTCCATTCTTATCTGTTGTGAGAGTGGCAACCTGCTCGCCTGCTTTGTAGATCACACCAGTTGCTCCATCCGGATGGACAATATCCTCACGGGCATACAGTCCATAGACTGCCTTTTCTAAAGTAGCATCTCCCTGTGGAACAGCCTTCTTTGTTTCTTTGTCCTGCTTCTGTAAGGAAATCTTTGCTATCACACGCTCGTTTCTGAAGGTATGCTTAAATGTCAGTTTCGCTTCCTTATCGTTTGTATAAGAAAAAGTAAACGTATAGACATCATCCACATTTCTCAGATAGCCTTCCGGAGCCTGTACTTCCTTTACATCATAGGAAAATCCCAGCGGCAGGTCTGCGGTAAACTTCGCCATTCCATCATTTCCAGTTGTCACTTTCTCAATCAGAGTGCCTTTCTTTACAACAACCGTTCCATCTGCATTTTTAATGTCACTGGCTGCATAAAGTCCAAAAATTCCTCCATCCAGAGGATTTTCTGTATCCTTATCCTGCTTTGTCACAATCACTTCTGCTTTCTGTCTGTCATTCGTAAAGGTTGTCTCAGAAAAAACAACATCTACATTCTGTCCTGCATAAGAAAGAGTGACAGACTTTTCTTCCCCGGCATTATAAAATCCGGTCGGAGCCTGTTTTTCTTTGACGATATATGTACCAAGATGCAGGTTTTTCAGAATGACTGCCCCATTCGAGTCTGTTGTCAGATTCTCTTTGACCAGATCACCCTTGCTGTAAACCTTGGCACCATAAGCAGTTTTAATATCTGCCCCGGCATACACATCATAAATCGCACCTTTCTGTCTGCGTTTTTCATACTTAAATGTTGTTCCATTCTCGGTGACATCTGCACCTGTCAGAACCTGACCTTCTTTATAAACAGTCAGCTGGCCCATCTGTTCTTCATCCGGAACAGTCACAGTTGCTGTTTTGCTGACTTCCAGTTTTACGTTGTAGGCAGTTGCATTGATACGGTATCCTGTCGGAGCTGTAATCTCTTTCAGATATACGGTATTCTGTGTCTTAATGATCTGTACGGACGCTTCCCCATTCGCATCAGTTGCCGGTAACTTTGTGATCAAATTTGTACAGTTTGCATCACTGTATAAACCAAACACGGCACCTGCCAGCTTTGCGTCTGCTTTTGCATCTCTTTTAATCACCTTAACACTTGCGTACTGTACCCATGTTACTTTGAAGTCCACATATTTTTCATCATCAACACCTTCACCAAATACCAGGGCCAGGTCCTGTGAACCAGATCCGGTACTGATCTTATACGCAGAATAATCTTTTGTTACACTGCCTTTCATCGTTGCAGACCAGTTTCCTGCGACATCCTGTACCTGTGTAAGAGGTGCAGATAAGTAAAACTTGGTTCCACCACTGATTTCCACTGCTTCACCAGCTTTGCTTGTCTTTCCGGTTGTCACGTTGTGAAGTTTCACACCACTTGGAAGTTTCATTGTGATACTCTGCAGTTCATCTGCTTTAAAAATGATTTCCTTTGTTCTCTGGCTGTTGCCATCTACATAAGCTGTCACATCCGCATCTGAAAAAGACATTGCCACATCCGGAATATCTGGCTGAGAAATACAATAATTATAAAGTTTTTTCGCAAGATTCTGTGCAGTAGCGTTTGCACCAGAAAAAGCATCTGAACTGCCATTCGCATATGACGCAGCAAGATGTACCAGAATAAATCTGGCTCCTGCACTCAGGTTTCCATAGCCATTTTCTTCTGTAAAAAATCCATCATCGCCAGAAGCCTTTGTGCCATAGTAACATACTTTAGCCAGTGCTTTACCATCTCCAACCTTATTGATTGTATATGTTCCTGTGCCAGGTCCCGGTTTGGACGGCTGTACACAATAAGCTGTGGCGGACACATTACCGAATTTTACGGTATACTGATACGTCAGATAAGTTCCATAACCATAATCCGCATATCGGTATTCGGCACCTCTTGTCACTGAAACCTGTTGTGAACTTCTTGCATTTCCTGCTGCCGCCATAAATGTCACTGTTTCACCCGGCTCCATCTCATACAAGTCAATTCCTTCATTTTCTGCCTGATCCATTACTTCTGAAACAGTCAGACCAGATTCTTCATCTGTTGTTACTTCCTGTCCATCTGTAAGATCAGTTACAATCTCTTTTGACCCGTCCGAATCAACATCTTCCTCCGCATTACCGGAATCTTCTGTTTCACCGGCATTTCCTTCACCAACTGTATTTTCAGAAGAACTCTTTGTCTGTGCTTCTGTTTCCGGCTCTTTTACCGTAATGTTTCTGCTTACTCTGTAAGCTGGGTGACCGCTGACTGGTTCTACTGCATAGACAGCTTTGTAGGTATCCGGTGTATGTGCATCAAAATCTGTACCGGCTTCACTCTTTGCTTCATGGAATAAAACTTTCACCTTTTTTTCATTCACGCCCTCTATACCGGACAGATCGACTTCCACCTCAAATTCTTCTCCATAGGGAATCTCAATATCCTTTGCTTCCACAATTTCGTCTTTGTCAAGAGTATCCTGCACATCCTGCAGTTCCGGATATTGCTGTTCAAATGAAGTTGTCTCCGGTTCTAATTCAGAAGCAGAAACCGTGACTGGTTGAACGATAACAGACGCCAAAGTTGCAACTGCCATAAATCCCGACAAGAATCTTTTAAATCGCATTTTCATTTTGACTGAGTCCTCTCTTTCTTCGATAATTTACTCCACTTTCGTTCAGGCTTACACCTGCATGAATCAATCATAGAAACCACCTCCCTTGTGTCTTGGATTGACTTTTAAATAAAAACAGGATTGAGCTATTAAGCCGCAAGAGGTAATTCGTAATCATTCCTGCCAAGGGTGCCTCTCATCCATTGCCCTTCACGTTGCCACCGAATACCCGCCGCCAGATGCGTAGCTGGGAAATTCAGGTATCCTCTTGCTGCTGATATGAAATTGTCAAGGTTCACTTTTAGGAGGGAATTTATTGTTTTGAATTAAAATAGACATTTGCCCCTCCACTAACCGCATGTGTGAAAGGGCAAAAATTAACCTGTTTGAAATTTTTTTAGAAAATTTTTTGAAACAGCAAAAACTTACAAAGTTTCCAGCCTGTCTTTTAGTTTCTGCAATACTTTGTTTTTCCTGTTTCTGATTGTCTTTGTACAACACCCGAAATACTGTGCTGTTTTTTTAACTGTGTACTCTTCAAAAAATAATAGTCTTATCAATTCCATTTCTTCTTCAGACAAATATTTCAGTGCTTCCTGCAGCTCTTGTATTTCTGACACCCTGATGACTATTTCTTCTGGTGATAATATATGCAAATAACTGTTGTAACTCGTTTCTCCTACTTTTTCTATTCCGCATACACCATTTTTCTGCATTTTTTCAAGCTGGTATCTTTCTTTTCTTCTTGACTGGTACCATGCCAGATATACGTCTCTGGTAACTTCTACGAGAGTTTCATTTACACGCAGCACATACCGTTGTCTTTCCTTTGGTTTTTTACCACGCATCTTTTATTCTCCCTTCTGAAGCACTCCGGTCAGTCTGCCTGCATTTCTTCTCATTTTCTGCTTTGCCTGTGAAATACATTTTGATACTGCCGGTTCTGTAATTCCAAACACCCGTGACACTTCTCTTTGTGTCCGTTGCTGAAAATAAATTTGATGGATCACCTGTCTCTGCCGGTCAGTCAGCAGATCCATGAATTCTCCAATAGCTTCTTCTATAATCAGTTTTTCAAGTACATTCTGCCTTTTATCCACCAATTCGCACCAGCCTTCTGAAATATGGCTGTATGAAATGCAATTATTATGTTCTCGTACCTCCCTGTTCCTGCACAGCCGATCTTCACCTTCTAATATCAACCGCACATACCAGGGCTGATTATCAAAAAAATCTTCCTTAACAACTGTTATTTTTCTTCCTGCTTCATATACATAATCTCGACAGGTAAATAAAGGAAAAACCGTTCCATAATCACCTGCACAATAGAAAACATATCCTGTCTGATACGCAATAATTTCCGCACCATCTATCAGTCTATGCTTTACAACTGCCACATCGTTTTCTCTCAAATACCTGGCGGACGGAACCTTTCTTTTTTCTTTCCTGTTACCTACAACCTGTTTCAATTCCTGCAATGTCAGCATAATTACCACCTTTCTGCCTACTGGCAACAGGAGCCCATCAGCAGAAAGGATAGGATTATTACTGATTTACTGGCAAAAGGGCAGTAAAAAACAGCTTCCGGCACACCCGTTTTTTTTAACGAGAGCCTGAAACTTCCTTACTGCCCTTTCTGCTAATTTACAGCATCCTCTATTTTATTTTCCGTCTGATGTCCCGGTCAGACTTCTTTGCATTTCTTTCCGTTTTTATGTTCTTTTCATTTTCCATCAAAACAGAATAGTCTCCCATTGCATCATAGGGACACTGCTTCCGATAGATTAAATTTTCTTGTCTGGTCATCAATCCTGTCTCCCTTCCTTGTTTCTGTCTCTTTCTCTCTGTTTGCTATTTTAACAGCACAAAAAACTATTATCCTTAGCATATATGGGGAGTTTTTTTGTTTTACACCCCATATATGGTGAAATTTCACCTGTACTCATTAAAACTGTCTATCAGCGAATCTATTGTCTGCATAATAATTTTCTGCTCTTTCCATTCCATCTTCTGAATACGATAAAATACTTCCTCAAACTGCTTTCTTTTTTCTGCATCGTCCCCCTCTTTTCCCATCAGGATATTGGCATCTGTTTCCAGGATCTCAATCATCTTCCTGAAAATCTCAACAGACATTGCCGTTTGCCCTCCTTCTATCCTGCTGACCGTATTGACACTGATACCTGCTTTTTCCGCAAAAGATTCCTGTGACAACTTCATTTCCTGCCTGCGTTTTCTGATCCGTTCTCCCAATTCAATAAGTTCTGTGGAAATTGCACGATTGCTCAATACGGTGTCTCCTTTCCTGCAATTTATCCCAGCTTTACGACATTGTGTCGCAAAGTTTCCAGAAAAAAAGCAGCTAATTTTGTCTTAGCTGCTTTTCAAAAGATCTATTTCATTTTATTCTCGGTATTTTATGTATTCCTGTAATAACTGTGAGCAGGAAAACACTAAGATAAATGATTGCCTGTCCAATCATTGCCAGCAATACGACACTTCCTATCAATCCTCCGATCAGAAAATTCATTGTCCATACTGCCAGTGTTCCTCCAAGATCAAAACCTCTTGGAACCATCCAGACACACATTTTTCCAATTCCGAATGGTATCCCCATCAGAAGCAACAGCAATAAATAATTGCACTTCCCATCCTGGATACAAAGTGGTCTCAGCATTGCAAACAATACAGCAATCATCAGTACTGGCACAACAACTTTTTTTATCATATTTCTCATGTTCCTTTATCCTCCATACATATCGTGATTAACCTCTGCCTGATAATAGCTGTTTATCGTTGCTGGGGCATTATACAGGGCAGTCAGAAGATATGCTTTAATGTTTCCAACCTTGGTCGTATTTCGGTTCAGGCAAAACAGCACATATTCGATATGTGAATAATTCAGCTTCATAAACCTGTTTTTCACCAAAGCAACTGGCTTTTCTGTCCCTGCGATTCGAATCATACTATCCTCCGGCATCATCATAACTTCAATCATCAGTTCTACCAGTTCATCCACATCTTCTTTGGCATGATATTGATAATCTATGTTTTCATGAATCACTTCACGATATGCCCGCATCTCCTCCATCACATCTCTTTTCTTTTTCAGATTACCTGATGATATGATTGGATAGGATTGATTTATCTCAGTTTCACTAATATCAGTCTTGTTAATATCAGTATTATTAGATTGTGATTTCGGATATTCTGGTTTTGTGATTTCCACTATTCTTGAATGATGATTTTCACAATTTTGGAATTGTGATTCTGGAAATTCTTGATTTGTGGTTTTCATCATTCCTGAATTGTGATTTTCACCATTCTGTAATTGTGATTCCACACAATCCTGAATTGTGGTTTTCACTACTCCTGAATGATGATTTTCACAATTCAGAGAAATGCCTGTTTTCCCCTTGTTTTCTGCTTCTTGTTGCAAATCTGCACATTCCTCATGTCTTTTCTGTTTCGATTGCAAATCTGCAATTTTTTTATGATCTTCCTGCTCAGATTGCAGATCTGCACAATTACCTGTCGGCTTTTGATCTGGAACCTCTCTGATCATAAAATTTTTCACATAAATAACATTCGGTTTTCCCAGTCCCAGACGTTTCTTCTCTATCAATCCAATCCCATTACTGCTGTCCAGCTCTTTTACCAGTTTCACTGCCTTTTGAGTTCCGCAGTTCATCAACTCTGCAATTTCTTCCACAGTGAAAATAATGTATACTCTGTCCTCTGAATCCAGCCATCTGTTCTTAATGCTCAGGCTCATACGGTCTAGCATCAGACCGTATAATACCTTTGCTTCACAAGAAAGAGTTTTAAAGCATGGTTCGGTAAACAGCACTTTAGGGACACGATAAAAGCTGTATTGTTCCGCTTCCATCCCCGTAAAATAATCAAACTGTATCTTCTGCATCTGCTACTCCTTCTTTGTTTTCTTTCCATTTATCCAAAAGCATAAAAATGACTTCTTCTATCTGTTCTTTAGAATATGTCTCCGGAAAATAATTTCCAATTTTCTTTGCCGGAATCGTCACATTGATCTTACTGCTTTCCTTTTTTAATAAAACAGCATAGATATAACTCTGGTTTAATTTTCCATTTGCACTGCATTCTTTTAACTGTTCTGCCTGTTGTTTTGTCGGAAAAATGCTACTGTTGGTAATCACTTCCAGAAGCCACCCCTGTTCCTCTGGCTTCAGATAAGACAGCTTTTCTCCCACAATCATAGGAATTTTATTATTGTCCACATATTCCAGCAAAGCATCTGATAATGCCGCCAGACGTATATACCTCTGTACGGTTCTCCCACTGTCCCCGGCAGCTTCCCCAACCATATCTGCTGTATATTTCTCACCTTTACTTCCCTGATGCTTCATTGCATCATATTTCATCTTATAGGCATGAGCTTTCTCACTTGGCAGTAGATTTTCACGCTGAATGTTGGAATCGACCATAATAATGACCGCTTCATCATCCGTATAATTTCGGACAAGAGCTGGCAATGTAGTCTTTCCACACAGTTCACAGCCTCTTTTTCTTCTATGCCCGGAAATCATCTCATATCCGCCATCTGGTCGAGGTCTTACCAGCGCAGGAGTCAAAACACCGTATGTTTTAATGCTCTCTACGGTTTCTGCCATTTTTTCATCATCATTTACATGGAACGGATGATTTTTAAAGGGATAGAGCTTTGCCAGATCTATTTCCACAACCTGGTTCATACTCTTTTCCGGTGTTTCCTCTAATCCCAGTAATTCATCATAAGAGGTAAGCTGAATGTCTTTTTTCGGTCTACGCATGTTTCAACACCTCCTGAACCAGTTCCAGATAGCTGTCTGCCCCCTTGCTTTTTCCATCATAGGCAAAGATACTTACACCCTCCGATGCTGTTTCTGCAAGGCTTTCTGTTCTCGGAATCGTCTGCTCAAAAATCCTAATGTCACTTCCGTATGTAGTTTTGATTGCCTGTTTGTTTCTCTTTGCATTATTGTAACGGCAATTATCCATTGTGAATAAAATACCTTCTATCTGTAAATCCGGATTGAACCTCTGATGGATTCCCTTAACTACTTTCAGTAATTCCATGAGTCCATCTGCCGCATAATATTGTGGCTGCACTGGAATCAGAACACTGTCCGCTGCACTCAAAGCATTGAGCGTCAGCATTCCCAGGGATGGCATACAGTCAATCAGAATATAATCATACTCATCCTTCAGCAGTTCCAGATACTCTTTCAGCACCTTTTCTCTGTCCTCTACTGTAAATAAAGACATATCCATTCCGGCAAGCAATTTATTGGACGGAATTAGGTCAACACCTTCTTCATGGTGCAGAATTGCTTCTTTCGGATCAAATTCCAGTCCCATGATAATGTTCTCCATCATGCTTTTTAATGTTACCTTGAGATTTTTAGGGAATCCTAATCCCATTGTCAAGTGCCCCTGTGGATCAGCATCTACCAGGACTACTTTTTTCCCTGACTTCACCAGTCCGGCTCCCAGATTGATTGTTGTCGTTGTTTTGGCTACTCCGCCTTTCTGATTTGCAATAGCAATTACTTTACACATATACTTTCCTCCGATTTACTCTTTTTCTTCTACTTCAACATAAACACGAAAATATTTGCTTGTTCCTTTGTTCGCATAAGCATCCGATACTTCCAGAACATCCAATTCTTTATGCTTTTCCAAAATACGACGGAACCATTGGATATCCTTTAAAGTACCCTGTAATCTAATTTTCAGCATACATATCCTCCCAGTCTTTGTAAAAACAATACTCTGGATAACGGATTTTAATGGCTTCCCAAAAATACCGGGCATATCCGCAGCAAAACAGATCTTCTACGGTATAATACTGACACTCTTTTAACTGATCTTCCTCTACTTCATAATCTCCGACACTTGGGGTCCCATTGCAGTAAAGATTAAATGCCATGCGGACGATCCGTAAACTTCCACTGGTCTGCCAACCTTCCTGCAGGGATTCCGTTTTTACACATCCAGTTTTAAAATTATAGATTTTATTCACATTTTCTCTTGTGTCTCTGTCGATACCCAGGCAATAAACCAGAGCCTGATGATAAACATCCTGATATCTGCATTTTTTCAGATATTCCATATAAAATTTTTCGTGTTCCTTGCTCTTGAAAGTAATTGTGCGAGAATTGCTATTCTCTGCTCTTAACGCTGTGTTTGTCATTTCTGTTTTCCTCCTAAATTTTAATAAAAAAGACACCCCATTTCTGGAATGCCCTATAAAAAATAGGGACACCCGCTTTTAACAAGTATCCCTATAATCTATCAATTATTTGATAGCTCTCTATTCATTTTCATATTCAGGATTTTTTGTGTTCCCCGTACCGAGGTCTAAGGCAACAATTACGGTTACTCTCTGCACAAGTATCTTTTCCTTGTGATTTTCACCGATTTTGTTGAAACTGAAAAACTCTACAAAGTGCGTAAATTCAAGGATTTCTAGGTATCTTTCCTTTGTAGTCCCACCACTGTCTCCACATGGCCGGTGGAAGGAAACATATCTACTGGCTGAATCTCTTTTATACGGTATCCATTTCCTGTAAGGTGCTTTAAGTCTCGGGCAAGTGTTTCCGGATTGCAGGAAATGTAAACCACTTTCTTTGGTCTTAAGCGAAGCAGGGAATCTAAGAACTTCTTATCGCTTCCGGAACGTGGGGGATCCATGAATACAACATCAGCTTTTTCCTTGTGTGATGCCATTTTTACCATGAAATCTCCTGCATCTTCTTTATAAAAACGAATATTTTTTACTTTGTTCTGCTTTGCATTGAAGACAGCATCGCGGACCGCATCTCCATTTAATTCTACAGAAATGACTTCTCCTGCGTTATCACTTGCGACCATTCCAATTGTGCCAATTCCACTGTACGCATCAATAACTCTTTCTTTTCCGGTAAGTCCTGCAAATTCAATCGCCTTATTATAAAGAACTTCGGTCTGAATTGGATTTACCTGATAAAATGACTTCGGAGAAATGCGGAATGTCTTGCCGCAAAGCACATCCTCAATATAGCCTTTTCCATAAAGAATCTGCTGCTTATCCCCAAGAACCATGCTAGTATTTCTGTTATTTACATTTGCAATAATTGTTGTGATTTCCGGATGTTCTTTTCGAAGTGCTTTTACAAAATTATTTTTGGATGGAAATACTGGAGATGCTGTAACTAATACAACCATAATCTGACCAGTATGATAACCGGTACGAACTAAAATGTGGCGCAAAAATCCATAGCCAGTATCTTCATTATATGGACGCATCTTAAAAGACTTCATAAGGGAAGTTACTGTATTCATGATTTCATCCGCTTTCTGATTCTCAATCAGACAGGAATCGACACGAATAACACGATGGCTACGGTTCTCATAAATCCCTGTAAAGCAGTTGCCATGGCGGTCTCCTGCTACAACTCCATGTACTTTATTACGGTAATGCCACGGATCTTTCATTCCAATAATCGGCTTTACCTTTCCAAAACTTTTTAAAAGCTTATTTGTATCTTTCTGTTTCTTCTTTAACTGTTCTTCATATGGCAGGTCAATATACTGGCAGCCACCACATTTTTTTTCATAAGGGCACTTTTTACTCATTATTATACCTCCAACAAAAAAAGCTCGGAGAGCTTACACCCTCCGAGCGTTCGTTCAAGAAATTAAATATTGGAAAACTACAATTATTTAACTGTAACTTTTGCTCCAACTTCTTCTAACTGTTTCTTGATGTCTTCAGCTTCTTCTTTAGAAACTGCTTCTTTGATTGCCTTAGGAGCACCATCAACTACAGCCTTAGCTTCTTTTAATCCTAAACCTGTGATTTCACGAACAACTTTGATAACTTTAACTTTCTGTCCGCCAACTTCTGTTAACTCAACGTCGAATTCAGTCTTTTCTTCTGCTGCTTCTCCAGCACCTGCTCCTGCTGCAACTACAACACCTGCTGCTGCGGATACACCAAATTCTTCTTCACAAGCTTTTACAAGATCATTTAACTCTAATACAGATAACTCTTTGATAGCTTCAATAAATTCTTCTGTTGTTAACTTTGCCATTTTATTTTCCTCCATTTTTCTTATTTTCTTTTTGAAATAAAATATTATGCTGCCATCAGCTTATTCAGCTGCTGGTGCCTCTGCAGCTTCTTCTGCTGCCGGAGCTGCTTCACAAGCATCTGCTCCACCTTTTTCTGCGATCTGATTGAGAACGCGTGCCAGGTTTGTGATAGGTGACTGTAAGCTTCCAAGTAATTTGGAAATAAGCTCGTCTCTTGAAGGGATCTTAGCAAGTTCATTTAATGCATCTGTATCATATAATGTTCCTTCAACCACACCTGCTTTTAATTCAAGGGCTTTTGCATTCTTTGCGAATTTGCAAAGGATTCTTGCTGGAGCTGTTGCATCATCTTTAGAAATTGCGATAGCGCTTGGTCCTTCTAAGTGCTCATCTAATGCTGCGAAATCAGTTCCTTCAAAAGCTCTCTTCATCATTGTGTTCTTACAAACTTTGTAGACAACGCCTGCTTCTCTTAACTGTTTACGCATCTCTGTATCTTCTGCAACAGTCAGTCCACGGTAGTCAACAAGGACAACGCTTACTGCGTCTTTCACGTCCTCTGCAATAGCCTGTACAACTGGTTGTTTTAATTCAACTTTTGCCACGAATGGTGCACCTCCTTGTAGATTTGTAAGTTTACACCGCCGATAGATATAAATGTAAAAAAACCTCTATATCCAAAGACATAGAGGTTGATAAGTCATACTTTAGTATCGATCTTTCCTCGGTAGGCGTCCGCATAAAATGTGTTCTTACGCTCTTTCAAGCACCTACTGTCTTCGGCAGTCCTCTAGTAGATTATCATATACATACGTTATTGTCAAGAGATTTTTTGTTTTTTCTTTTACAAAAATTTTTTCAGCACACCGATCTGCATTTGTTCTGCTCCATCTTTTATGTTATCCGGTCTTTTATGCTTCTACCACGGCCGCTTTCATCTTCTGTACATATTCTTTTACATACGCTACACAGTCTGCTCCATGCTCTGCTACGCTCCTTACAATTGCCGATCCCACAATTGCACCGTCTGAAAATGCCGCCATTTTTCTCCGCCCTCTACACTTTCCAACAGATAGTATCTTTTACTCACCGCCGCAATCTTGCGAAGAGGCGTGATCGGTGTGATAACATCTGCATAAATCTCTTTGCATACCGGAATTATGTGGTAGTCCGGTGCAAGCCTCATGATTTCTTCACATTCTGGATACATAGATATGATTCCTCCTTTAAGTTCTGATTATCTTGCTGGCTGTGTATGGAAGTGTTGGAACGGATTGTATTTTTCCACCAAAAAAGCTTCTGTCCCTCTAAAGGGACAAAAGCTTAATATCATCCTAAAATATTCTAAAACTTCTGCGGTACCACCCAATTTGTCAATTCATGACCACTCTCTTATGTACTATCATACACATCTGCGAAACATACCACCGGCAACTTTTCTAACATATTCAAGTATAAAAAAACTCTGTATACAGCATCACATCTGTATACAGAGTTCTTTATTCATTATTATCTTGCGGATTAAACAAGCTTCATTGGGTTGATCTTTACACCAGGTCCCATTGTAGAAGTAAGAGTTACGCTCTTAAGGTACTGTCCCTTAACTGCTGCAGGTCTTACTTTGTTAATCGCATCAATAAGCGTCTGGAAGTTGTCTGTAAGCTGTTCTTCAGTAAAGCTTGCTTTACCTACTGGCACATGGATAATGTTTGTCTTATCAAGTCTGTACTCGATCTTACCAGCTTTGATTTCCTGGATAGCTTTTGTAACGTCCATTGTTACTGTACCAGCCTTCGGGTTTGGCATTAATCCCTTAGGTCCGAGTACACGTCCGAGACGTCCAACAACACCCATCATGTCTGGTGTAGCTACTACTACATCGAATTCAAACCAGTTTTCATTCTGGATCTTAGGAATGAGTTCTTCTCCTCCTACGAAATCTGCTCCGGCTGCTTTAGCTTCTTCTGCTTTAGCGTCTTTTGCAAATACAAGGATACGAACCTTTTTACCAGTTCCGTGTGGCAGAACTACTGCTCCACGAATCTGCTGGTCAGCGTGACGTCCGTCACATCCAGTTCTGATATGAGCTTCAATAGTCTCATCGAATTTTGCTGTTGCAGTCTTTTTAACTAATGATACTGCGTCTGCTACATCGTAGAGTGTTCCTCTGTCGATTGTCTTCGCAGCTTCAACGTATTTCTTTCCTCTTTTCATTCTATAAACCTCCTAGTGGTATTGGCGGGATAACCCTCCCACATTAATCTTCATCAATTATTCTGTTACAGTTACACCCATAGAGCGGCATGTACCTTCTACCATGCTCATAGCGCTCTCGATTGTAGCAGCGTTCAGGTCAGGCATCTTTGTCTTAGCGATTTCCTCTACCTGAGCTTTTGTGATTGTAGCAACCTTTGTTTTGTTAGGTACACCTGAACCAGATTTGATGTTGCAGGCCTTTTTGATCAGAACTGCTGCCGGTGGTGTCTTTGTGATGAAGCTGAAACTTCTGTCATTGTAAACTGTGATAACTACAGGGATGATCATGTCTCCCTGATCTGCTGTCTTAGCGTTGAACTGTTTTGTAAATTCAACGATGTTTACACCGTGCTGACCAAGAGCAGGTCCAACCGGTGGTGCCGGAGTAGCTTTGCCGGCTGGGATCTGTAATTTAATATAACCTTCTACTTTTTTTGCCATTTCAATTACCTCCTTGTGGTGATGGCGGGGAACATATAACGCCCCTCCCACTTACTGTTACATTTTCTTAACTTCTGCGAAACCAATTTCAACCGGGGTCTCGCGGCCGAAGAGCTCAACATTAATAGTAAGGCTCTGCTTCTGCATGTTGATAGACTGGATTACACCAACCGTATCCGCCCATGCTCCAGCGATTACCTGGACTGTGTCGCCCTCCTCGTAGTCCATGACTACTTCCTCTCTCTGGATTCCCAGAGGAGCCATCTCCGCATCTGTAAGCGGCACCGGCTTAGATCCAGGTCCGACAAATCCTGTCACACCTCTTGTATTACGAACAACGTACCATGTATCATCGTTCATAATCATGTGTATCAACACATAGCCTGGAAACATCTTTTTCTGAGATACTTTCTGGACACCGTTCTTCATCTCAACAACGTCTTCCAGCGGTACTCTTACTTCAAGGATCTGATCCTCAAGATGTCTGTTCTCGATTGTCTTATCAATGTTGGCTTTTACTTTGTTCTCGTACCCTGAATAGGTATGAACTACGTACCATTTTGCCTCTGACATAATCTCACCTTTCTTGTCCGTTTTGAGTTATTTAATTAATAAATCTACTCCGTACTGGGCGAAAAAATCTACAAGTGCGATAATCGCTCCCAGGACCACGGATACAGAAACAACCGCTGCCGTCTCTTTTGCAACTGTCATCTTGTCTGGCCACACGATCTTCTTGAATTCTCTGTCAAGACCCTTGAACCAGCTCTCCTTCTGAGTTTTCTTACTACTCATCGACATTCACTCCTTCTTGCGGCGATTATTTTGTCTCTTTGTGCAATGTGTGTTTCTTACAGAATCTGCAGTACTTCTTGGTTTCCATACGTTCCGGATGAGATTTCTTATCCTTTGTCATGTTGTAGTTACGCTGCTTGCATTCTGTACACTCCAATGTGATTCTTGTACGCACAACTTCCACCTCGCTTTATAATCTTAGTTAACGTGTTTCGTGGCAGCTTGCGATGCTGCCCGATTTTAGGCATAAAAAAAAAGCCTACTTCCATTCGCCCGAATATCGTATCATATCCAGGCCTAAAAAGCAAGCCTTTTCCTATATTATTTTCGCGAAAATTTATTTATTAAAACACTTTATCCGTAACTGCCAAACCATTTATTGCGATTTCCTGTACCAGATACTTCCCGGATTCACTGTACGAAGCTGATAGTTTCCGTCTTTATAAACGAATTCGGCACTCATCTGCGAACTTCCATCCACCGTTCCGTTCATATTGCCAACTGTAACATCTTCTTTCTGATATGTTACTTTATAATCATAAGACAACGTTCCTCTCACAACTCCGGTCACACCACTGATCACATATTTTCCTTCATAATTATCAGTTGTTATCTGATCCGCTTTATAACCATCTTTTGAACTTAACTGTTCTTTCAGATCATCATAGAATTCTTTATTCTCTTTTTCATATTTTGAATTCTTTTCAAATAACCCTGATATTTGTGAGAATGATTTTTCTTCTTTTGCAGCTTTGATATAACTATTCAGAATTTCTTTCATTTTCTTATCCAGCTTCTTTTTCCCGCTTTGTGATACTTTCATTTTAGAGATTGTTGTACTTCCCTTATCGGATGCTTTGAATTCTGATTTATACGTCTTAAACCACGGAACGTCTATCCTTATCTTATGATCTCCTTCAAACAACGATATTTTATATTGATCCAGGCCATCGGAATCATCTTTTATCTTATCGTTTTTTGTAAGCTTCGTTCCATCGATCCAGGCCGTCGATCCAGCTGGAATATAAAGGTTAAAATCATTTGCGATCATCTTATCCGAAGATACCTTCCAGTTCGCAAATAACAGCAGTCTTTGTCTCTTTTGCTTTTGCAGAACAACGGTTTCTTTGTTCTTACCTTGAGTTTTCGTCTTGTATTCGACCGTAAATGCTCTTTGTTTTCCTCCGGACTCTATCTTTATCTGGCGATTTTCCTTCGTCTCTTTTATCTGATAATCCTCTACATCGGTAACGGCATTCTTCTTCATATATGTTGCATATTCATCCTGTGTTGCATATCCATTCTTCGGAAGATCAGACAGATGTCCCGTCTTTTTCCAGTCTTCCTTTACATAAGCCTTATAGTAACGTTCCGCCACTGCTTCCGGACGTCCATAGTAACTTTCAAAAATGCAAAATGCCGCAAATACAGCGGCTCCTGCCACAATTCTTTTCACAGCCTTCTTCTGCTTCGCTGTCAGATCTGACCAGGAATGCTTCTCTTTGATAAACTTCAGTATACGGCTTGGATCCTTCCCTTCACGCTCACGTTTTATCTTTTTTTCTTTGCGTTTTCTTTCCCATGACTGAAGGATCTCTTCATATGCATCTTCTTCCGGGACATCTTCATATTCTCTTTTCTTTTTTATAAAATCTCCGATATCACCGGTAAACATCCGTGTCGGCTCATCCGCCTCTTCCTCTGTCTTCTCTCCGATCATAAGCGTCGGCTCACTGACACCTTCAGTTTCATCCAAATGACTCTGTTCTTTACCGGATCCTTCTTTTAACTTGATCTTCCGGTGAAGTTCCTGCTCCAGTTCCTGTCTTGTAACTTCTTCTATCATCCGGTCCAGGTTCTCGGGAATTGTAAGCTGTTTTTTCAGCTGTTCCTGCTCTGTGTCTGTATCCTCATCTTCTTTTCTTTCTTCTTTTTTTTCTTCTTGCAGGAATACCTCTTTTTCTTCTTTCTCATCAGGATTAAGTAACTTCTTCGCTTCATCAATTACTTTTTCTGATTCTTCTTCGATCTCCTGATCAGAAAATTCTGTCTTCGGGGCTTCTTCAAGCTCATCCAGGTCACTGTATAATGTTTCCTCTTTTGATTCGGGAAGCCGCATTCCGCAATAATTACAGAATCTGGCATCGTCTGGATTGTTAGTCTTGCAATTCGGGCATTGACGCATAGAGCTCCTCCTTTTCAAATCACATTTTACATTATCATAACATTTTCTTTCTCTTAAATATAATAATACAGGTAATCATAACCACAACGCTTAAGATGATCACTCCCGGATATCCGTGCTTTAGTTCCGGCATATTATGGAAATTCATTCCATACCAGCTGGTGATGAGTGTAAGCGGGAAGAAAATCGTTGATATTACGGTCAGAAACTGCATGTTGTTATTCTGCTGGGCATCTACCTGCGCCTTATAAGCATCCCTTACCTGCTGGGCATATTCCAGAAGCTGCGATGCTTTACTCATCAGTCTGTCTGCACGGTCCGAGATAACACCGAAATATTTCACCTGTTTCTTGGCAAAGAAACCATTTTCATTCTCTTCGAGCTGTTTTCCCATGTCCATGATCTCATCATAATAACTGCGGAGTGTCAAAAGTTCACGTCGGATCGGCATGATCGCATTCTGGAATCCCTGGATCTTTCCGTCCATGACACCTTCTTCCAGATCCATGATCCGTTTCTCATAATGTCCCAGAAGTTCCAGATCCCGGCTTATGAATTCCAGCATAAAATTATAGATGAATTTTTCTTTCGATTCTCCCTGTCTCGTCTTCTTCCTCTTAATTCTGCGGATCAGACGGTAAGAAAATTCATCATCGTCCACAATCACGATATGATGACGGTTAATAAAAAATAAGATCTTGTATCGTTCTCCCAGAATATCCAGAAGCTTTGGAATACAAAGAGAACCCGCAAGACATTCCTGCTGAGTCTCCATCTTACAAAATCCTACATCTTTCAGATTGATCTCTCCTTCATACTGCATGCCGGCCTGTTCCAGGCAGTCTCTGGCAGTCTGCGATGTCGCCAGAAATACCGATGGTCTGTCCTTCTCCATGATTTCTTCCTGATATTCCTGCAGCGTTTCTCCTAATACGTATCTCATGCCTTCACCATCCTCGTTTGTTCATCCTGTTTTACTTCTTGCATTATAACACTAACTTGGAATTCTAGCACATATTCTCCTGCTGTTTTTCAAAATCCCGTAAATCTTATGTAAAATCTTGTCACAACACATGCATGGCAATAGAAAAATCCGGCAAGCCTCACAAAAAGCCGCCGGATTTTTACTTTTAACTACATTTACAATTAGAATAATCCTGTAATTCTTCCTTCATCATCTACATCGATTCTCTCAGCTGCCGGAACTTTCGGAAGTCCAGGCATAGTCATGATATCTCCTGTCAGAGCTACGATAAATCCGGCACCTGCGGAGACTTTCAGGTTACGTACTGTAATGTCAAAGTCTGTCGGTGCTCCCAGTTTCTTCGGATCGTCTGTCAGACTGTACTGTGTCTTCGCCATACAGATCGGTGCATTGCCAAATCCAAGATCTGTCAGTTGTTTTGCCTGCTTCTGGGCTGCTGCGGTAAGAACCACTTTATTTCCACCATAGATTTTCTGTACGATCTGGTTCAGTTTATCTTCGATCGTTCCTTCCAGTTCATAAGCATAGTGGAAATCACTCGGCTCATCACACAGACGTACCACTTCTTCTGCAAGCTTCAGGCCGCCTTCGCCGCCTTTTGCCCATACTTCGGACAGCGCAACATTGACTCCGACTTCTTTACATTTTTCTTCTACCAGATCCAGTTCTGCTTTGGTATCTGTCGGGAATGCATTGATCGCAACCACACATGGAAGACCGTATACATTCTTAATATTGCTGACATGCTTCATCAAGTTTGGAATACCTTTTTCCAGTGCTTCCAGATTCTCTTCATTCAGATCCGGTTTTGCAACGCCTCCATTATACTTCAGCGCTCTTACCGTTGCTACAATGACTACTGCATCCGGTTTGATGCCAGCCATACGGCACTTGATATCCAGGAATTTCTCAGCTCCTAAGTCCTCTCCGAATCCGGCCTCTGTAATCGCATAGTCTGCAAGCTTCATTGCCATTCTTGTTGCTGTCAGTGAGTTGCATCCATGTGCGATATTGGCAAATGGTCCACCGTGTACGATTGCAGGTGCATGCTCCAGTGTCTGAACAAGGTTCGGTTTCAGAGCATCCTTTAACAGCGCACACATCGCTCCCTCTGCATGCAGATCATGTGCGGTAACCGGTTTCTGCTCTGCGATCTTGCCATAAGTGTAACCTACGATGATCTTTCCAAGTCTTTCTTTCAGATCTGCGATATCCTTTGACAGACACAGGATCGCCATGATCTCAGAAGCGACAGTGATATCATATCCGTCTTCTCTCGGCACACCATTGACTCTTCCGCCAAGTCCGTCTGTGACGAAACGGAGCTGACGGTCATTCATATCGACACATCTCTTCCATACGATCTTTCTCGGATCAATATTCAAATCATTTCCCTGATAAATGTGATTGTCGATCATGGCTGCCAGTAAGTTATTCGCAGCTCCAATCGCATGAAAATCTCCTGTGAAATGAAGGTTGATATCTTCCATCGGTACAACCTGTGCATATCCGCCGCCAGCTGCTCCACCCTTCATACCGAATACCGGTCCGAGAGATGGCTCACGCAGTGCTACCACAGGTTTCTTACCCATTCTCTGAAGTGCATCTGCAAGACCTACGGTTGTTGTTGTCTTTCCTTCTCCGGCAGGTGTCGGATTGATTGCCGTCACAAGAATCAGTTTTCCGTCTTTTTTATCGGATTTCTTTAAGAAATTATAATCAATCTTTGCTTTATATTTTCCATACTGTTCCAGATATTCTTCTGGAATTCCTGCTCTTTCTGCTACCTCTGTGATAGGCTCCATAGTACATTCCTGTGCGATCTCAATATCTGTTTTCATCATTCATTTCCTCCTGATCGTATGTTGTCTTTCTGCATTTCCAGTCCTTTTGATACACTGCTTCCAACTCTTCCGATACCGGGCGGTGTAAAAAAAGGACAACACTCATCCTCTTCGGGATAAATGCTGCCCAGACGGTCGGCTCTTACCAAGTATCTGATTCCCCTGTGGTACTCCACATTATCCGTCAGTCATCAGATCTTCTCTTTGACTCTTACTATATTATAAGGACGCAAAATTGTCAATCCGGAAAATTCATCCGGATCATCGTAACACAGCCATTATTTTTTCTCTTTTTTAATAACCGTAGATTCTTTCCCCATATGATATTCTCTTCCCAGCGCCCGCATAATGCTTCTTGAAATCACATCCACAATGATGAATCCAAACGCAATCCCAAGGCATGTTTCCAACAGTACAAGTGCATGCTCTGCTGCCAGTGAAAAGTTCCTGCTGACTACGCCATACATCAGATAATACAATCTCGCTCCCGGCATCAACGGAAAGACGGATGCTGTCAGGAAGACGGTGGACGGCGCATGATTGACTCTCGACATGACAAATGCATAGCCCGCCACAAAGCAGGATGCAACTACTACCGCAAAGAAATTATCCGGATACCACGCATACACCAGTAAATAGATTCCCCATGTCAGGAAAGCTCCGACACTGGAATACAGGATCTTCTTTCCCCGTATCTTGAACCAGCTTGCATAACCGGTACATCCTATCGTACAAGAGATCAGCTGGATCACTGTATTATTATTCACATCGAATCCTTCCGCCGATATATTTCCCATCAGCATCATTGCAAGGGCAATACCGAATGCGATACCAAATGCACCGAGCATCGAATTCATCACTTCCAGTGAACCCGAGATAAAGTTCCTCTGCATCACATCCCGCATTCCGTTGATCGCACCAAGTGCACTGACTAACAGCATGACAATTCCGATCATGATACGGTCCGGATGATGTCCCAGCCCGCTCCGGACAGCTGTTACGATCACAACCTCTGATAAGAATGCCAGGATCAGATTATAGATCATCGGGTTACCTTCCCGCCTGCTAAGCCATCTGCCTACCAGAACGATCATCAGACAGACGATTAATGCAACAACTGCATCCTGCAGATCACATCCGAAGAATACAGCAAACGCCGTTCCCCCTGTAATCTGTGCAAGCCCTGTGATCAGTTCACTCTGATCCGGCCGCGCCATTACTTTCTTAAAGCGCCGGACCAGTTCTTTTTCATCCGGATTATGTGAACAGACATACCGCGACATGGCATTCAGATAATTCAATTTATCGTAATCTGCCCCTGTAGACTCTATATGCCGGATCTGTGTAATGATCTCACCTTCCGGTGTCTCCACCGTCACCTGAATATTGCTCGGAATCACATATACATCATATGTCATAAAACCATAACTCTTATACATACGATACAGACTGTCTTCCACGCGGAAGATTTCTGCCCCGCACTGTAACATTGCTTCTCCTATATTCAAGATTCCCTGTACTAATTTTTCATAATTCATAGGCAGCTGTCCTTTTATAATTTCATGTTTTACACGTTTGTTTCCATTTATATTTCCCTATTTTTCTTTATTTTCAATATATGTAGTACGTTCTGTATAAGCTCAGTTTAACACACACTTTTTCATTTTAATATAGCAAAGGAACACAGATTCCTGAAAATTATTTGTGTCTGTGATACATCTGTACCGGCGTATTTTCCTGCATCTTTTCCCGTAGCCTTTCGTATCTGCAGTTCCTGCCACTGGCAGTTTCTCTTGCATACTATGGTCTAAAAAATCTGAGAATATACAGGAAAAGATTGCTTCTCTTCCAGCATACTCTCAGACTCTCTGCTTATTTCTATTTTTTATTTCTATAATTATTTCTTTCCACCGATCAGAGGAAGATTCAATGCACTCTTACCAATATGATATTCTCTCTTCAGTGCATACATGATACTTCTGGATGCCACATCTACGATGATAAATCCGAATGCAATTGCAAGACAGGTTGCCATCAGAACAATCGTCTCATCGAATGCCAGTTGTGGATCCTGACTGACACATCCATACATTACATAGTACAGATTCGGTCCCGGAATCAGCGGGAATACCGATGCTGTCAGGAAGATCGTTGAAGGTGCCTTATTCACTCTGGACATGATAAATGCGTAAAATGCAACGAATACTGCTGCGATCATCGTTGCCAGGAAATTGCTTGGCTTCAGTGCAAATACCACAACATAGATTGCCCAGGTAAAGAATGCTCCGATACTGTTATACCATACCTGCTTTCCTCTGATCTTAAACCAGAAAGCAAATCCCGTACATGCAACCGTACAGGAGATCAGCTGGATCGGTACACTGTGATTCAGGATAAAATGATCGGAATATCCTTCATGGAACAACATGATCGCAAGACCGATTCCGAATGCGATTCCGGCAGCTCCAAGGAACGAGTTCATGATATTAATAAATCCAGAGATAAAATCCCTCTGAAGGAGATCACGGATTCCATTCGTCGTGCCCAGTCCACTGATCAGCAGCATAACGATACCGATCATAATACGGTCCGGATGATCTGCAACTCCCATCTTCAATGCCACTATAATGATCACTTCTGATATAAACGAAAGAATAGCATTATAAACCATTAAGTTGCTTTCACGCTTTGCCAGCCAGTCACCGACGGCCACGATCATCACCGATACGATCAATGCAACAATCGCATCCCAGACGTTACAGCCGAAGAATACCGCAAATCCGGTTCCACCCATGATTCCTGCTGCATATCTTGTAATTCGCTTCTGCGGTTCACGATTGATGACTTCGAGATATTTCTCTCGCATCTCTTTTTCATCCGGTGTATGCTGACAGACATATCTGCACAGATTGTTCAGGTAATCCAGCTGATCAAAATTCGGTTCTGATGACTCGATATGCCGGATCTGTGTAATGATCTCACCTTCCGGTGTCTCTACCGTCACCTGTATATTACTCGGAATGACAAATACATCCGATCTCTTAAATCCATAGCTTCTGCACATGCGGTAAAAGCTGTCTTCCAGTCGGAAATTCTCTGCACCACTTTGAAGCATCGCTTCTCCGATGTCCAGGATTCCCTGTACAATCTTGCTATAATCCATCTTTTTTTACCCCTTGTTCTATTCATAAAATTTCCATTTTCTAAATCCAACATTTGAATCATATCATGGATTTTCTATAAGTCAACAAAATTATTGTAAAATGTAATAACAGTTTGTAATACCCGTCTTAGAAGTTCTTATATTTTTTCTTCTTTCTCTCCTTTTTGCGTATGCTTTATGCAGAATTTCTCATAAGAACGGTTTCGATTATACCTGTTCTTTTACCTGACTTCTGTCTTCTTTTATATTTAAGCTATATTCTACACCCAGAAGCTGAACAGCGGGAAAGATTTTTCTTATAATTTATTAAGAAAACTTTCCCGCATTATCTTTTTATTATATGATAATTCTAATATTTTATTGGCTATGCTGCCTATGCTATATGTTACACTAGAAGCAGCATATCATCCGCATGAAAGCAACTCTATACATACAGAAAGGAAACATTATGTCTGATTACTATATTTCACAGATTTCACACTCTGATAAAACTGCAATTCAGGGTGTCACCGCTCTTCTTCAGGCTGAGGAAATCCGCCTGGATACCAACCTTGATTATACGTGCGGCATGTACGATGATGAGATGAATATCATCGCCACCGGAAGCTGCTTCGGCAATACACTGCGCTGTCTTGCCGTAGGCTCTGACCATCAGGGCGAAGGACTTATGAACCAGATCATCTCACATCTGATCGAAGTACAATTTAACCGCGGAAATACACACCTGTTCCTCTATACGAAATGTTCTTCGGCCAAATTCTTCGGCGATCTCGGATTCTATGAAATAGCAAGAATTGACGGACAGATCGTGTTCATGGAAAACAGACGGACAGGGTTTAAAAATTATCTGAAGAAACTGAAAGATTCTTCTGCCCTGCAACTTCAGACTCTTACAGAAAGCACATCTGCTACAAACCGTAAGGTTGCCGCCCTGGTCATGAACGCCAATCCGTTCACTCTCGGTCATCAGTATCTAGTAGAAAAAGCAGCCCGCGAAAATGACCTGCTGCATCTTTTCATCGTAAGCGAAGATGCAAGCCTTGTTCCGTTCAAGGTTCGAAAACAGCTCGTAATGGAAGGGACCGCACATCTTGATAACATCTGCTATCACGACAGCGGCCCGTACATCATCAGTAATGCAACCTTCCCGAGCTATTTCCAGAAAGATGAAAATGCAGTCATCGAAAGCCATGCTATGCTGGATCTGACCGTCTTCACCGAAATCGCCCGGACACTCGGCATCAACCGCCGCTACGTCGGCGAAGAACCAACCAGTCTGGTTACAGGAATCTATAATAATATCATGTCAGAAAAACTACCGGGAAACGGCATTGAATGCGTGATCGTTCCAAGAAAAACTGATGGTGAAAAAGCCATCAGCGCTTCTACTGTACGGCAGGCGATTAAGGATAATGATATGAATACATTGAAGAAACTCGTGCCGGAAAGTACGCTGCGATATTTTGAAAATGAAGAGGCAAAGGATGTGATTGCACGGATAAGAAATGAGGAGAATGTGATACATTATTAATTGCTTCATTGCACTATTTTTTGCTTCATTGTGGCCTCTCAGTCCACGAGAAAGACCTGGTAACCGCAGCCTGATGCATTAAACCCACAAAACACGGAGAGAAGGGACCGGCCCATCCAGACCGATCCCTTTTTGCAGAACCAATACCCTTAAGTCCTGCAATGGTAAAACTTTATGAGGAATAACAATATAATTGATAATGTCTATAATTTGATCACAGCCAGGATCAGTCCGGATATCAGACAGATAATGCTGACACCCCATATCCAGAAGAAACATTTCTTAATATGATCTTTGATCTCAACACCCGCAAGACCGACACCAAGGAAGGTTGCAGGCACGACAAGACTGATAAATGTTGCACAGTTACGGCATACAACCATAACAATCGCAATGTGTGTTGCTTCGACTCCGAATTCTCCAGCGATGCTGATCAGGATCGGCATCAGACCGAAGAAGAGTGTCTCAAGGACAACCTTGCGGATCTGATTGCCATACTGATTGATTACTGCACTGTCTAAGGACAGGTCGATCTTTCCTTCTCCGGCCTCTACCATTACCTGACAGTCACTGGATTCTAATGTTCCCGCTATTGCAGGTCTTTTGATCTCCATGTTTGTATCCTCCTCTTTCATTTATCTTGTGACTTTGTTTATCTCTTTATGGGTTTATCATAGTCTTGGAACCTTACAGGAGAGAGTGGGGTTTTCTTAATATTTATTAAGGTATGGAAAAGACTGCAGCCATGTAACAGCTGCAGCCTTTGTTTTTATATATAATCAAATATTCTTTTTCTGGAAAATTTACTGGTAAAATCTTATAATGATTACAAAGAATATAGGACCTGTTGACAAACTACTTATATTCGCGATTTCTCACTTGTGAATTTAATCAA
>ENA-ORSQ01000403-ORSQ01000403.1-human-gut-metagenome-genome-assembly--contig:-NODE-403-length-30611-cov-3.773760_pt1 | contig 30611 bp, 28 predicted proteins | sample MGYA00241900_ERZ509164 | MGnify/ENA primary metagenome ERZ509164 (study PRJEB26280, sample SAMEA2338807) | human gut metagenome | biome: human gut; feature: human-associated habitat; material: faeces...
GCCTGTAACTGTTTCATTTTCTCTTCCAGTTTTTTCTCCTTCAATTCTTCCACGTTTTTCTCCTATTTTCAAGCCACGTGCTTCGCCTTCTTTTTCTCCTAGTTCTCTGTTTGTTTTCATCTCTACATTATATCTCATTATGCTCCTGCTTTCTAATTTCAAATTAAAATGTCCTTGCTAGACGTATCCAGAAATCCAAGCCATCAGAAGCACCTTGGTAACACCTACCTTCGTCAAATCTTACACCATATCCCCCTCTATAATAGCTAACAAAACCTGACGATGACCAATATGCTACTTTTAATCCATATCCACTGTAATTTGAAGTTGTTATTCCTAATTGTCCTACGAACATAGACCACGTTTCTATATTTGGATTATTCCAATCTCCCATTGTTATATTTTGGGCTTTTTCAAAAAGATATCTAGTACCATTATTATAGTCACTTAATGCCATTACATTAAATCTTGCATTTTCTTTTCCTTTCGCAGTCAAAACATTTCTTGTTCCAAATGAACCATTATAATTCGTTTTACTTACATAATATTCTTTTAGTCCTGTGGCTGTAGGTATTGTATATGATGTTCCTCCCCACGAACCACTTCCGCCATTTTTAAAGTCCGCAAATATTATTCCATCTACCGTTCCATTTCCGTCTACATCAGCATAATATCCTACTCCAGAATTTCCGGTAAATGTTTGATATTTTACTGTTACAGAATATGTTGCCGTTTTTTCATTATAATTTGTGTTAGATGCACTCTTTACAGTTATTGTTGCACTTCCTACTCCAACTGATTTTACTGTTACCGTATTTCCACTTACAGTTACTGTTGCTACTCCGGTATTTGATGACCATGCACTTATACTTCCAGTACCACTCGCGGTAAATGAAGTGCTATTTGGATATGTTATTGTTCCACTATAAGATGATAAACTTAAGTTTCCATTTGCTTTATTTACTTTCACTGTTTGCGTTGTACTTTGTGTTTTATATCCTGCTTTGCTTGCTCTTACTGTTACTGTAAATGATGATGTGTTCGTTATCGTTGGCATTGTTGTCGAATAGTTCGTACCATCTGTTGAGTACTCTATCTTTGCGTCACTTGGATTTACTGTTACACTTGTAATTGCATTATGTGCTTTTCTATCATATGTTCCCGAATATGGTGTTGCACTTAAGCTTATTGTTCCATTATTTATTGTTGCTTCATATGTTGCAGATTTTGCTGTATAATTGCTTGTTTCTGCACTTGTTACTGTTATTGTTGCTTTTCCTGCTGTTGTTCCTGGTTTTACTGTTACTGTATTTCCACTTACACTTGCTGTTGCTATATTGTTATTATTTGAAGAAACGCTTAACATTCCTGTATTTCCACTTACCGTAAATGTTGTGTTACTTGGATATGTTATTGTTTCACTCGTCGCTGACAATGTTAATTTCCCTTCTGCCTTATTTACTTTTACTGTTTCTGTTTTCGTTTGTGTCTTGTACCCTGCCTTGCTTGCTTTTATTGTTACTGTAAATAATGAAGTATTCATTATTGTTGGTATTGTCGATGAATAACTTCCTCCATCAATTGAATATTCTATTGTTGCATCACTTGGATCAGTTGTTACGCTCGTAAATGCATTGTGTGCTTTTCCATCGTACGTACCTGTGTAAGGTGTTGCATTTATTTTTATTGTTCCATTTTGTACTGTTGCTTCATGAGTTGCTGTCTTTTTTTTATAATTGTTTGCTTCTGCACTCGTTACCGTTATTGTTGCTTTTCCGGCTGTCGTTCCCGGCTTTACTGTTACTGTATTTCCATTTATACTTACTATTGCTATATTATCGTTATTAGAACTAACACTTAATGCTCCTGTATTTCCGCTTACTGTAAACGTTCCACTTGTTGGATATGTATATGTTCCATCTGTTGATGATAATGTTAATTTTCCTTCTGCCTTATTTATTCTTATTGTTTCTGTTGTTATTTGTGTCTTATAGCCTTCTTTACTTGCCTTTACTGTTACTGTAAACTCTGATGCATTCGTTATTGTTGGCATTTCTTCATTGTATTCGTTTCCATCTAATGAATATTCTAATTTGACATCACTTGGGTTTGTACTTATACTCGTAAATGCATTATGTGCTTGTCCATCATATACTCCATCGTATGGAATTGCCTCTAATTCTATTGTTCCATTTTTAACTGTTGCCACATGTATTACTTTGTTTTCTGCGTACTCTCCATTTGCTGAACTTCTTACTATTATATTGGCCTTTCCAGCTACCGTTTCTGGTTTTACTGTTATTGTATTTCCATCAATAGATGCTGTTGCTATGTTTGAGGCATCTGAGCTTACTGTCAGCTCCCCTCTTGATGTGTTATTTGTTACTTCAAATGTTCCACTATTTGGATACGTATATGTTCCATTTTTTGAAGATATCGTCAAATCGTCTGCTTTTGCAATTCCATCATATATTATTTCTACATCTCCGTTTTCCTTATCTTTTACTAAAAATTTATATTCATCATTTACTATTATCTCTGCATTTTTTTCATCTACTTTTTCTTTAGAACTTAAATTATAATTCTTTTTCCCAGTACTTATTTGTTCCAAATATGTATCCAAGTCAACTTTCTTACTCTCAACCTGTATATCTACCTTTTCAAGTTCTAATGCTTCTTTTATTCCTGCTACTGTTTGTATTTTTTGTGTACTCTTTGCCTTATCAAACAAATTGTTATTTCCAACTACCAGACTAATCGTTACACCCGCTAATATCATTATTATTACAATTGTTATTACTAAAGCAATTAAAGTAATTCCTCTCATTTCTTTTGTTCTCATACTTTTTTTGTCCTCCTATGTTATCCTATAATCGTTAATTATTCTACTTAATGATAAATTAACTGAAATAATTATAGCAAAAAAAATATAAAAATCAAGAGAAAAAAGTAATTGTTATATAAAAGTAATTTTTAATTCTAATGTGAAATCATACAAATAAAAATACCTATAATTGGCTAGGTATATATATAGTTAAACTATGAGTATTATCATTAAGTACAAGACTTAACGAGATTTTTTTATATGTTTTACCTTTTGCATATATATTTTTCCCAATTTTCTCTTTTATATATTTTTTCATACAATCAATATTATTATGTTGTATTATACTTTTCAAAAACGCAAGCTTCCCGACCACTTTTTAATACTAGTGTATTAAAAGTGGTCGGGAATAAGCATATTTTTGTGTTTAAATAATTATTTAAAATAATTTAATGCTGTAACCAAACTATTTTTTCATTTTTGCCCGCATGTGTAGTTTAACCAAATCTTAGAACTCCTTCTGCCTTTTCCACAATTTTCAGCCTTGTTTGATGGAGTATTATATCATAATGTTTCTCCGTTTCTTGCCAAATAATATTCTAGAACAACTTTATTCATTATTTTTTTTGCTTCGCTTTCTTTTGTTAACTTCGCCGATTCCTGTGCACCCTTTATTACTCCATCATCTCCAACAACAGCATTAATACTCACTCCTGCTAGTATTAATAAAACTACTATAGTTACTACCAGTGATATTAATGTTATTCCGTCTTTTTTATCATTATTCAATTTCTTCATATGTATCTCCTTCACTTTTTCTTCTTTTCATAACATTTATATTAATTTTATAACAATTTGTTTTAAAAATCATTATAACGTTTTGTTTTATCATATAATTTTTTTATAGTAAATTTTTCCAATTTTTTATAAAAGGAGTTTATAATATGGAAACACGTATAAAAATTTTAAGAGAAGATCATGATTTAACTCAAAAACAACTTAGTAGCCTTCTTAATATTTCTCAAGTGGCTTATTCTTACTACGAGCTCGAGAAAAGAAGTATCCCTTTAGAGTTACTATCAAAACTTGCAGATTTTTATGAAACAAGTGTAGATTATCTATTATATAGAACTGATGAGTATATTCCTTATCCTAAAGTTAAACAAAAAAATGCGTAAATAATTCATATTTTAATAAATGATTGTATATCGACAATTTTATTAATTTAATGAATTATTTTTGTTTATATTTTAAATTTTACAATTAATTTTTACTATTAATAAATATTTCTTATTCTATTTGTATAATAAGTATAAATAAAATCTACAGACAGCTAAAATATTTGCGTTTTTTCAGTTCCTTTTTCAACTCTTTTGTGATATAATACTTGCATATTTACAGAGAAAGGAAGATTTTTCATGTCATATAATTATAAAGAAATAGAGAAAAAATGGCAAAATAAATGGGAAAAAGAAGGAACTTTTCACGCAGAAAATAATTCTTCTAAGAAAAAATGGTATGGTTTAATAGAATTTCCATATCCATCTGGACAAGGATTGCATGTTGGTCATCCAAGATCTTATACTGCAATGGATATTGTTGCAAGAAAAAGAAGAATGCAAGGCTACAATGTATTATTTCCAATAGGATTTGACGCTTTTGGATTGCCTGCTGAAAACTTTGCAATTAAGAACCATATTCACCCAAAGATTGTTACAGAACAAAATATAGCAAACTTCACAAGACAATTGAAATCAATTGGTTTTTCTTTTGATTGGTCAAGAGTTATAAATACAACAGATCCAGAGTATTACAAATGGACTCAATGGATTTTTATTCAATTATATAAACATGGTTTAGCATATAAGGCTACTATGCCAATTAACTTCTGTACTGGCTGTAAGGTTGGTCTTTCTAACGAGGAAGTTGTAAATGGCGTTTGCGAGAGATGCGGTAGCCCAGTTGTTCAAAAGGAAAAGAGCCAATGGATGCTTAAGATTACAGATTATGCCCAAAGATTAATTGATGATTTGGACGATGTTGATTTTCTTGAGAAGATTAAAATTCAACAAAGAAACTGGATTGGAAGAAGCGAAGGCGCTGAGCTTGATTTTAGCATAGCTGATTCTGAAGAAAAATTAAGAGTTTACACAACTAGACCAGATACTTTATTTGGTGCTACTTACATGGTTGTTGCTCCAGAACACCATATTATTGAAAAGTTAAAAGATAAAATCACAAACTTAGACGAAATCAAAGCTTATCAAACAGCTGCAAGTTTAAAATCTGATTTTGAACGTTCTGAATTAAATAAAGATAAAACAGGTGTTGAAATTAAAGGAATTAAAGCTATAAACCCTGCAACAGGAAAGGAAATTCCAATTTGGGTTTCAGATTATGTTTTAATTACTTATGGTACTGGTGCAATAATGGCTGTTCCAGCACATGATGAAAGAGACTATGCTTTTGCTACAAAATTTGGACTAGACATCGTCCCTGTAATTGAAGGTGGAGATGTTTCTAAAGAAGCTTATTCTGGTGACGGAGTTCATATTAATTCTGATTTCTTAAATGGAATGAATAAGCAAGATGCAATTGCCAAGATGATTTCATGGATTGAAGAAAAAGGAATCGGAACAAAGAAAGTTAACTACAAATTACGTGATTGGGTATTCTCTCGTCAACGTTATTGGGGCGAACCAATTCCAATGGTTCACTGTGATAAATGTGGTTGGGTTCCAGTTCCAGAAGATCAATTGCCACTTGTTTTACCAGATGTAAAAGATTATGAGCCCGGCGAAAACGGTGAATCTCCACTTGCAAAGCATACAGAATGGACACATACAACTTGCCCACACTGTGGTGGTCCTGCAACCAGAGAAACAGATACAATGCCACAATGGGCTGGTTCATCTTGGTATTACCTAAGATATATGGATCCGCACAATGACAAGGCTTTGGCTTCTAAAGAAGCATTAGAGTACTGGTCTCCTGTTGATTGGTATAACGGTGGAATGGAGCATACTACCCTACACTTGTTGTATTCAAGATTCTGGCACAAGTTCTTATATGATATTGGAGTTGTTCCAACAAAAGAACCATATGCAAAACGTACTTCTCATGGAATGATTTTAGGATCTAATGGAGAAAAAATGAGCAAATCTAAGGGAAATGTTGTAAACCCTGATGATGTTGTAAATGAATATGGTGCAGATACATTACGTGTATACGAAATGTTCATGGGGCCATTCGACCAAACTGCTCCATGGTCTGTTGATAGCATTCGTGGATGTAGCAAGTTCTTAGATAGGGTTTGGAACATGCAAGAAATTTTAGTTGATGACGGAACAAACGAATATTCAAAACAATTCGAAAAAATGATGCATCAAGCAATAAAGAAAGTTTCTAGTGATATTGAAGAAATGAAATTTAACACTTCTGTATCAACATTTATGACTATGGTAAATGAGTTTTACAAAGCAAAGAAAATAAATAAAGCAGAGTTTAGAACATTTTTACAATTGTTAAATCCATTTGCTCCTCATATTACAGAGGAATTAAACGAAAAACTTGGATTTACACAAACTTTAGCCGAGACACCATGGCCTACATTTGATGAAGAAAAGACTAAAGAAGATGTAATAAACTTACCAATTCAAGTAAATGGAAAATTAAGAGCAAACATTGATATAGCAGTAAATTCAGACGAGGAAACTATAAAAACTGCTGTACATGAAGCAATAAAAGACAAATTAGATGGAAAAACAATAGTAAAAGAAATATATGTAAAAAATAGAATTTACAATGTTGTTGTAAAATAAATTTTAGAAATCGCTCAAAAAGTTTCGCCCAATAGGGACGCCCCTTTTTGGGCGAACATTTTAGTTTTGTAATATTTTTGAAATATTTTTTTAATTTATTTGTTACACATTATAGCCATTTATGTAGTATAATGTATATATCTGTACAAATGATAATTTAACTAAAAAAACGTTAAGCCTTTCATATGTACATTTTAGCAAACCTAGAAAGGAAAGGTCCTTTTAATGAGTATTGAATCTGATTTAAAGAAAGACGGAATTACGGTTATTGAACCGCTTGATATAACTACAGTTAATGTTATTGCCAAGAATGTAAGCAAGAAAATTGTTGCTGCATTTTCTAATCTTGGCTTTGATTTTGATACCCTTTATGAAAGATTCTCTAAACTGCCCATGTACATAGCAGATATGCCTGAAGGAATGTCTGAGGCTAGCTATTTTTACAAGAATTCTGCCATATATTTTAGAGATGGTATGGGTCTTGCTGATTTGGAAAAATTCGCTGTTCATGAATTGATTCATAATTTTCAGGAACAGAAAAATGAAAAAGGCGATTTAACAAGACTTGGACTTTGTACTTTTAAAGGGTCTAAGCCAACAGGAATGGCTTTAAATGAAGCTGCAGTTCAGCTACTTGCTTCTAATATTTTAGAAAATACCTTCGAGACAGCAACATATTATGACATAACATTTTCAACAGTCAGTCCAAATTGTTACCCATTATTATGCAACTTAATTTATCAAATGGCTTATGTTACTGGTGAAGAAGTCTTGTTTGAAAGTACTTTTAATAGTAATGACCATTTTAAAAATAAATTTACAGCTCTATGTGGAGAAAATGTTTATAATCAGATTTCAAATTATTTTGATAAAATTCTAGAAACAGAAGAAAAAATAATAAAAATTTCTAATAAGATTCAAAAGAATGAGTTATCTACTGCCAAAGTAGATTCATTATATAAGAAATCTGATGAATTAAAGAAGCAATTGAAAAGTGCCTATTTTTCTACACAAGAATTAATTATAAATTCGTATTTTACAAATTCTTTAAAAACACTTATTACTTCTGAGGATGTAGATATATTTAGAAAAAAATTGTACAGTTTTCAAGACATAATTGGAACTACAACTAACTATTTTTTCTTTAATAACTACTATATTCAAATGATGGAAAAATTAGATAGCAGATATGATTCATTGTCTGATTATTTAGATGATGATAATACTTATTTGATTCCTAAAAAGGAAAATAAATTTACTAAAATTATAAATTACATAAAGAAATTAATTTGGAAAAAAGAATCAGTTCGTTAATATTCTGGCAAAGCAGAATAATACTTATTCCTCTTAATTAATATAAAAAATACCGAAGTAGACTTGAACTGTATTCACAGTGTTAAGTCAGCTTCGGTTTTTATCACCCCTCTAAAGTTTTTTCGAAAGGAATCTTACTTCATAAAAGCATTCAGCTGTTTGCACAGCTTGTTCAACTCCCCTTCCTGAACAAACATAGTCACATTAGTGATTCTAATATCAATATCGTTCATTCTCCAAAAGTGGATAACTACTTTATTCAACAGTTCGTTGTACACACCGACAAGCTGCAACTTCTTGTTATAGCCTGTCTGCATGCACTTGTGGATGGTATCAAAGGCTTTTTCTACATCCTTTTTACTCCTCATGTCAGCCCAAACAACTACTTCATAGTCATAAGAACCTACCATGCTATTAAATGTTCCGTCTTCCATACTCATCCATTGCCGAATAAGTTCCAAAGCTTCTTTATCATTAGCCGCTCTGAATTTTTTCGAAATTTCCTCATCTACCTCCTGCTCTTTGCAAAATTTAACAAGTTCCATTTCTCTTGCATTCATTTTTTAATTTCCTTTCAATCTTACAGAATGATATTCAAAAAGCACATCAAAATGTACTATTTAGAATTATATACTATTTTACATAATATTACAAGTTATTTTTAAAATCTTTTCTGCGGCATCTCTTCCACTTCTTGCAGCCCATGCAACTGTTGCTTTCTGTCCTACTATGTCTCCACCAGCAAACACTTTACTAATTGAAGTTTGCATATTTTCATCTATTTTTATATAACCATATTCATTTTTTTCAAATTTTTCTATGATATTATTCTCTGGTTTAGAGCCTGTTGCCATTACAACATAATCCATGTCTAAAATAAAATTGCTTCCTTCTATATTTACTGGTGATAGTCTATTTTCTCCTTCTTTTTTTACCAATTCTGTTTTTATACATTCCAGCTTTTCTACTTTTTCTGTTCCCAATATTTTAACTATATTAGTCTGAAATAAAAACTCTATTCCTTCTTTTTTTGCATCCGCAATTTCTTTTTTCTCTGCAGGCATTTGTTCTTCTGCTCTTCTATAAATTACATAAACTTCACTTGCACCAAGTTTTTTTATTGTTCTAGCAGAATCCATTGCAACATTGCCACCACCGATTATAGCAACCTTTTTTCCAGTATAGTTTGGATGTTTATTATATTCTAATAAATAATTCCCACCATAAACACCATTTAGATTTTCACCTTCTACATTCATCTTGGCTGGAATGTTAGCTCCAATAGCAACAAATACTGCATCATATTTTTTTGCTAAATCTTCAATTTCAAAATCTCTTCCCAGCTCTTGATTTAGCTTTGTTTCTACTCCTAAATCCAATATTTTTTCTATTGTTTTTTCTACTACTTCTCTAGGCAATCTAAAGTCTGGAATTCCGTGTGTTAGTAGGCCTCCAAGCTTATCATGTTTTTCGTATATTGTAACCTTTACGCCTCTTCTTGCTAAAAAAGCTGCACACGTTAGCCCTGCTGGTCCACTTCCTATTACAGCAACTCTTTTATCTTTTGCTCTTTCGTCCACCTCTATTGATAATTCGTAATTATTTTCAATACTTAAATCTCCAATATAAGCTTCCATCGCGCCTATTGAAACAGGCTCTCCCTTTATTCCACGAATACAGCTCCCCTCACATTGCTTTTCGTGAGGACATATTCTTCCACATATTGCTGGAAGTACAGTAGTATTACACAATATTTCATACGCTTTCTTACTATCGATCTCATGTATAAATTCCGGAATGCAATTATCTAGTGGGCAACCTTTTATTCTACACTGACTATTTTTACAATTCAAACAATAACTTCTTATCTCTTCAATTTCTTTCATGATTATACCTTTCATTTTAAATTTCAATTTTCATCTCATCAGCCTTCTGTTTTACTAACTTCAAGTCTTTCCAGAAGTCTATTTTTTTATTTTCATCACGAAGTAATGCAGCCGGATGCCAAGTTGGCATGTAAAGTATTTCTTTCTTTTCTACCCATTTTCCTCTTGAAGCTGTTATTCCATACTCTTCTCCTAGTATGTTTTTTAATGCTGTACTTCCTAGTAACACTATTATTTTAGGTTTTACCAATATTACTTGATTTCTTAAATAATTAAGGCAAGCCTGTGCCTCATCAGCCTCAGGTGTTCTATTTTGAGGTGGTCTACATTTTACAATGTTTGCAATGTATACCTTGTCTCTATGTATTTCTAATGCTTGAAAAGCCTTATCCATAAGCTTACCTGCTTTACCAACAAATGGCTCTCCAAGCCTGTCCTCGTCTGCACCAGGACCTTCTCCTATAAACATTACATCAGCATTTTTGTTGCCTACGCCAAAAACAATATTTGTTCTGTTTGTGCATAATTTACATTTTTTACAGTCTTTAATCGATTGCTCCAAATCTTCCCAATTATCGTACATAATTTATCACCAATTTTATTTTCCTTCATCAACACATTTTTCTACTAACTTAATTTTTATTTTCTCATTTGTATTAATTTCTGCTTTTGTTCCAATTGGTATTATTATTTTTTTATCAATATGACCAAAGTTATCTGATTTTATTATTGGAAATTTATATTCATCTTCAATAGCATTTTTTATTATTTTTTCAATACTAACTTTAGATGGATGCTCATAATTTCCAATCCATAGTCCTGCAATTCTGTCAAATACTCCATTTTGTTTTAAATAATATATATTGCTATTTACCATTTCTGGTGCAGCTTCAAACCCAAGCTCCTCTAAGAATAAAATTTTATCCTGTACATTTACTGCATATTTTCCACAAACTAATTTTGTAAATAAAGATAAATTTCCTCCAACGAGTTCTCCTGTAGCCTGTCCTGCTTGTATAGTTGTGTATTCGTCTTCTGGTTCTCCCATTATTAAACTTTCTGTATTCTCTGCAAAAGTTTTTATGAATTGCTTATAGGCATAGCCTGTTTCCCACGATGTTAACGATTTAAATGTTGGTCCATGATATGTTACAAGCCCAGTCTTTTCGTGTATTGCATTTAGAATGCTGGTGTTATCACTAAAACCACAAATTATCTTTGGGTGTTTTTTGATCATTTCATAATCTATATAATCTAGAGTTGTGTTGGAATCTTCACCACCTTTTACACACATTATAGCTTTTACCTCACCATCTGTAAAAGCCCAGTTAATGTCTGCAGCTCTTTTTTCTGGTGATGTTCCATAGCCGAGAGTATCTTCAAATACGTATTTGCCGAATTTTACTTTAAATCCCGAAGCCTCCATTAATGCGATAGATGCATTTATATACTCTAAATCATCCTTTTCTATATAGTTTGATGGAGCAATTACTCCTATAGTATCACCTTTTTTTAATTTAGTAGGTATCATAAAATTTTCTCCTTTTTATTTATTTGGAAAAGAATTAAATTTTGGCAAGGAAAATGAATTTCAAAGACAAGGGCGCATACTTTGTGTATGTAACCGCGTTTGAAATGAGATTCGACGTAGCCAAAATTATGATCATTTTTCAAATGTCATTCCTAAAACAGCAATATTCCTGCCAGCCCTATCCTTTTGTGCTCTATACGAATGCATTACATTAGAATTACATACTGTACAAATTTTACTTTCTATTATGTTTGTAGATTGTAATCCACATTCTTCTAACATTAATCTATTTATTAAAGTTGTATCTATATGATATTTATTTTCTCGTTTTTCTATTATATCACAATTTCTATTTAGATAACTGAATGCTTGTTCAAAAATATTTTTTACGTCTTCATCTACCTCAAAATGACATTTTCCAATGCACGGACCGATACATGCAATAATATCTTCTGGTTTAGAGCCATAGTCACTTATCATTTTTTGCACGGCTTTCTGACCTATTTTCTGAGCTGTTCCACGCCACCCAGAATGAATATTTCCAATTACATTTTTTACTGGGTCATATAATAAAATTGGTGTACAATCTGCAAATGATAATACTAAGTCTGTGTTAGGCTTAATTGTAAGCAAGCCGTCCACATTTTCTAGATACTCTTTTGATGTTTTTTGAAAATTGTTATCCACATTTTTTATACAATCTGTGTGTGTTTGGTGCGGTTTTACTACATTTTCTCTATTTATTTCTAGTGCATCACAAAGCATATTATAGCTATGCTCTGTGACACTTTTTTCAGCCTTACCATTAAAATCAATTCCGTCCACACTTAGCGTATATGCATGTACTAAATTTTTGAATTCTAACAATCTTTTAAATTGCAAATATTCAATTCCATCTTTTTTTACATGAACTATATTCTCATTCGATAAATCCATATAACCCCCATTTCTTTATGTTCCACATTAGTTTATGAAGAATTAAATTTTGACAAGGAAGATGAGTTTAAAAGGCAAGGATGCATACTTGCTGTATGTAACCGCGTTTTTAACGAAATCTGACACAGTCAAAATTTAATTATTTTTAAACTACCTTATTTTTAATCATTTCTAAAACCGCATCTTTATTCAATTTTGAAATATATTTATATTCATTGTTTTTCGTATTTTCATCAAACCTGCATATAGACTTGTATTTACAATACTCACATGGTGTTTTTTTTGTACTTGCATTATAATATGGTTTTACTTCTATATTGCCTTGCAAAATTTCTTCTGATATTTGTTTTATTATTTTTTCCATGTATTTTTGCAAATAAACAAATTGCTCTTTTGTTACAGCACTCGTGCCTCTGTCGCTTATCTCTCCGTCTTTTTTTATTGTCGCCGGAATTATTTTGCTTATACCTTTTGGCTCATTTTCTATATTTGTGTCCATTTTTTTAATTATATTCACATCGGCTAAAATTAAGCCTTTCATCTTGAACTCTTGTCTGATTTTCTCTTCTACTTCTTCATCAGTCAAGTTTTTGTCTGTTCCGATTGTAGGATTTATTAAATTAAAATATAATATCCCAGCAGGTATAAAATCTTCTACCTTGCAAGTCTCGTTTAAATATGTTAAAAGCTGTAACTGAAGTCCAGAAGCCACCTGATTTAAATCGATGTTTTTTACAGAAGATTTGTAGTCTATTATTCTTACATATGTTCCATCTGGATTTTTCATTATATCTACTCTGTCTATTTTTCCTGTAATCTCTACCTTTTTTCCATCTTCGGTTATAACAGTAATTGGTTTATACTGACCGTCCCCGCCGAATTCTAATTCATGCCCGAATACTTCAAACTCGCTTTGTTTTAGACTCTGCACAATATATTTTACAGACATAGTAACAACTTTTTGTAACCTGTTACTTAGCACTTTATATTTTGATGTCGTTGTAAATATGTAATTTCTGTCTAATTTTAGCTTTTCGCTTACTATTTCTGCTACTATTTTCTCTAGTTCTTCGTCTGTAATTTCTTTTAAATTAATATTTCTTTCTTCTATTATTCCGAAAAAGTTGTCTATTACATCGTGCATAAATGAGCCTGTATCAACTGCTTCAACATTAAATGTTTCTTTATCATTCAGTTTTAATCCATATTTTAAATAATACGAAAATGGGCAACCGCTGTATTGCTCCAATTTTGATACACTAGTTTTTAATGTACTTCCATACATTTTTTCTACATTTTCTTTTTTAATTTTCTCTGCTGTATTCGTGTAATTCAAAGCTTTTACAGCAGATGCAAGCTTTTCATGCCATTCTTCACTTTCATTGTATAAATTGTAAACATCAAACCATTTTGTATCAATTTCATTACCATCTCTAAACTCACGTAAGTTTATTAATAATTCCTTAAAAGTATTTTCCTTTGTAGAAATTTCAGATTTTCTGTATATTACATCACTCGTTTCTTTTAAGCCTTCGAATATTTTTTTAATTCTAGAAACTAAAACTGATGGTCTTAAAGATTTTCCTTCCATGTCTGATGATGAATATGACAAAAATATTCTTTCTTCTGCGGTTGTGAAAGCCTTGTAAATGTTGAAATTATCCTCATAAATTCTGTCTATTGTACCTTTTGCAAGTTCTACTCCGTTTTGCTTAATCTTCTCTCTATCATCATCATTCAAAAAGCCTTCGGCCTTATTGATTGAAGGAAACATTCCATCATTTAGTCCAATTATAAACACAGCCTTAATCTTGTGGCTTCTAGACCTGTCTACGTCTCCAACAGTAACTTCGTCTTGTGCCATTGGAATTGTTCCAAGTTTGCTTTCTCCAAGACCAGTTTTTAATATCTGCATATAGCTTTCAAAAGTAATGTTCTCATCTCCAAATACAAGTACAATCTCGTCTAATACCTGCATTACAATCTTCCAGCTAGTCTCATATTCTGCTGCAATATCAACCTTTTGCATGTCATTTAATTCTTTTATTTTGCTCTCTAGAACTTTATCTATATTATTCTTGATTAAAAAATTATATAAATTTTCTGAAATCTGTTTTGCAGTTTTATTTCCAGATAAATTATTTTTTAGCTCTACCAATGGTGTTACAATTTTTCTTCTAAGCTCATTTATATGGTCGATTGTTTCTTTTCCGGTGCTGTCTTCATCATGGAAATTCCAGTCAGCCTTATACCACTTGCTACCTTTTATTTCCCACTTTAGAGCATAATTTTCAAGAAGGTAAATATCACTAGGTGTAATATTTAGAAATCCACATTTAATATAATTAAATACACTATCATATGACCAATTTCTTGCAAATATATCTAATATTGAAATAAGATATTTTACAAGAATATTCTGGCTCAAATCTCTCTTTTCGTCTATGAACACTGGAATATCGTATTCCTTAAAAATAGCCCTACACAAATTCGAATACACATCTATGTTTTTTGTGATTACAGAAATATCTCTGTATCTAAACTTTTTACTTCTTACAAGCTCTAAAATTCTTCTCGCAACTTCTTCAATTTCTGAATACTGGTTATTTGCCAAAAACAAGCTTAAATTTTCTACACTTCCATCATATTTTTTATATGGAAAATTATATAAATTTCTTTCAATATGATTTAGCTCTTTAGATTTAAATCTATAAATCTTCTCTAAAAATACCGGCTCTTCCACAGCTGTCTTTGTTTCTTTCGCAATTCTTAATATTTTTTCAATGGTCTCTTTATTGCTGAAAAAAATATCATTACTTGCTTCATCAGTTTTTTCCATAGAATTACTCGTAACTGTAATTGTAACCTTGCTTGCCTGCTTCAAAAGCTTAGCAATTATAGCATATTCTTGCTTCGTAAATCCTACAAATTCATCTATATAAATCTCTGTATTCTTAAACATATCAGTAGCATCAAGCTGACCTTCCAATATTGTCAAAGCATCATTTTCATCAACATAATTATTTACAATCTTCTCTTGAAACTTGCTATAAACAGTATAAATATCCTGCAACTTGTTTTCCAAATACAAGTCATTCTCTCCGACCTGTTCCATCAAAGTCTTAAGATTTTCTAATGTTACACCATGCTTCTTAAGCTCTGTAATCTGGGTCATAACCATATCTATATTGCTATCTGATTTTCCTAAAAATTTAAGATTATTCTTTTTATTTGAAAGAATGCTATAAATTAACATAGATTTTCCGCAATTTGAAAGTACAGTTTTATTACTACCACCAACTTCACTAGAAACTCTGTGTGCCATTCTCGCAAAAGTAAGAACCTCAGCATTAATAACTGCCGAATTTTGTTCTTCATCCTCTAAAGACCTTAAAAGTTCTTTCTCAGCCGAAAAAGAAAACTGCTCTGGCGTTATAATATATTTTTTTCTGCCATTATCTATGTTTTTACTTATCTCATTAAAAATATATTGCGTCTTTCCGCAACCACTTCTACCATATATAATTTGTAAACTCATTCTACCTCATCCTTTTGGTGTATTTTATCATAATTATTGTAATTAAGCTAGATTTTTGTAAAATAAAAACACTACTTTTTGTAGTGTCTTGAAATTACTGTTGTGTTTTAACATATTTTTTAAATAGCTCTTCTAATAAAATATGACAACCTTTTTAATAGATTGCCATATCTGCTTTTTTAAGTCCCTACTTTAGCAAGGGTATTCTCCTCATGATAATCAAGTATTATCATTAACATATTTATAATATATATTATTCAAGACTTTCTGATTTTTTTATATATTTACTATTTCTTGCAATTCCTATTCTTGTAATTTTGTTTTCCCTTACCATTTTTCCTAAAACAGCTTCTACCGTCGTAGGGCTTACGTCTGGAAGTATACCGCATATTTCCGATTTTGAAATAGGTACAACACTATTTAACACAGTTTCCTCTATTCTCGATGTTTTTGTTATTTTATTGCTATTTACAACATTAAATCTTTTATCCAATTCTTTATAACACATGTATAAGGTTGATAAAAAGTTTTGTATAAATGGTACATATTCATTTTGATTTTCTTTCCATCCTTTAGATGATTTTTCAAGTGAATCATAATAATATGACTTCATATTATTTATTTGTTCTTCAAAAGAAATATATTTTCCAACATCAAATCCATTTTTATATAACAACAATAATGATAGTAGGCGTGACATACGCCCATTTCCGTCGCTAAAAGGATGTATGCATAAAAAGTCTAGAATTACACAAGGTATTAATAACAATTGATTTATGTTCGAATTATTTCTTGCCTCCATATAGGCAAGAACAAGTTGCTGCATTGCATCCGGTGTTTCTTTTGCAGATGTCGGAGTAAATCTTATTTTTCTATTTCCTTCCGAATCTTCTTCTATAATGTAATTATTATTTTTTTTATATTTTCCAGCATATTCGTATGCTGTATATGCCATAAGTATTTCATGCAAGTTTAAAATTGTTTCTTCTGTAAAGTCCATTTCTTTGTATTCTAAATGGATTTTATTTAACGCATCTCTATATCCTGCTATCTCAGCTTCATTATGATTTAATGGTTTACTGCTTTTATTCACAATTTCATTTATACGTTCATCACTTGTAATAATTCCCTCTATTGCATTAGAACTCTTTACAGATTGAACCTTAGCGACTTTTTCCAATTCTGTATATATTTTATTAAATTCTTCTTTCCTAATATTTGCAGATGTTTTAAATGAATAGATTAATGCAGTTAAATTCGTTAAGTTAGCCGGTAATAATCCATTATCTAAAAAAGAATAATCAAATCTTCTCATAAACTCCTCCAAAAAGGTATCTGCATATATTTTATCATTTTATATGCAGATAATCAATAGTATCTGCATATATTTTATTATTTTATATGCAGATAATCGGTAGTATCTGCATATATTCTTTTACTTTATATGCAGATAGTCAGTTTATTTCTATGCATATATTTATGAATTTTCTCTCTTCCAATAGAATAAATACTGCTGTGCAATGCCTTCTAAATCTCCAAATTTTTCTTTTGCGAGCTGTTCTATTTCTTTTTTGTTTACTTTTGCCTCTACTGGATTATGTATGTACAAATCATTCATTACTCTACGTACCCAAACATCTATTGGGAATACATCAAATCTTTTTAGTGTCGAAAATAATAGTATGCAGTCTGCTACTTTTGGTCCAACGCCTGATAGAGTTAGAAGTTCGTTTCTAATATTCTTTGTACTTTTCTCTTGTTTTAACTTTTCTAAGTCAACCTCTCCATTCACAATTTTTCTAGTAGTTTCGAATATATATTTGTCTCTAAAGCCTAAGCCCAATGCTCTTAAGTCTTCCATACTTGCCGTTGCTAACGCTTCTGGTGTTGGAAATGTGTAATACTCTTGTCCTCTAAACACTATGCAGGTTCCATACTTTTTTGACATTCTATCTATTATTCCTTTTATTCTTGGAATATTGTTGTTTGCAGATACTATGAAAGAAATTATCATTTCCCATAAATCTTGGTTTAATATACGGATTCCTTCTCCATATTTAATACTTTCTTTCATGTATTCGTCTATGTTTGCAAGTTTCTCTTTTATTGCTTCGTAATCTCTATCTAAATCGAAATATTTTCTGCAAACTTCCTTAATATCTCCATCACAAATTCCGGTTATCATTACTTTTCCCGTAGGTTCTTGCTTTACATTTAATACATTCTTTCCAAATATTCCTGTGTAACTTCCTTCTTCTTGCACATTCCACCTGAAACATTGTCCACACTCAAAAATATCTCTGGCATTAAAAGATTTACAATTTTCTATTACATATGTTTGTTCCATTTTCTCTCCTTTTTTCCATTTACTCTATGCTAATTAAAGTATTTTCTTTTAGATTTTTTAATATTTCTAGCATTTTTTCTCTTTCAATTGCAACACATCCAGCTGTTGACTTCTTCACACTACAATGCAAGAAGATTGCACTTCCATTGCCCGGTACATTCTCTTGATTTGTTTTTATTTCTATTGCATATTCATATTGTTTCGGATAATCACTTAAATGTTCTGCACTTCCCCAGTCTTTTGATACCTTTTGTACATCAACTAACAGATTGTAATATCTAGAATTTACATCATCCACCCAATATAAATTTTCATTTATTTGTATATATGGTATTTGAAGTTCTTTTTGAATATCGTGTATGCCAAATGCTATTCCTAAATTAAACGAACCTATTGGAGTTTTTAAATCTCCTTCTTTTTTATTAGTAGTAACACCATTTCTACCTAAAAAAGCCTCTGTTTCAAATATTTTTTTATCATCATCAAAATATTCTAAAATTCCTTTTGATTCTTCTACTACTTTAACTTTTATTAATTGCATTTTTACCTCCATTTGGTTATGTTTTGGCATACCACCTGTTTTTACAAATTTACTTCATGTATTTTATTTAAAACCTTTTCCGAGTACTTCTCTTGCATTTAATATTATTATGAATGCGTCATTATCAATCTTTTTTGCGATGTTTTGCATCGCATAGGCTTCCGTTCTAGATCCTACACATAGTAAGGTCATACGTTTTTCATTTGTGTACATTCCTTTTGAGTATAAAGCTGTACTTCCTCTGTCTATTATCTTTCCTATGGTTTCGGCAATTTCTTGATAATGTGGAGAAATTATTAGCAAAGCTTTTGTAAAGTTTATACCCTCGAAAATCAAGTCTATCATCTTTCCCATTAAAAATATTGCAATTGCAGAATACAATCCGATTTCGATTGTTTTGAAGAATATCACATTTGCAGTTATGATTATTACATCTATGAATAATATCAAGTTACTACTTCTGTATTGTGGTTTGTATGCTCTAATTACATATGATAACAGATCCGATCCACCTGTTGAAGAATTGAATTTCAAAATTACAGCTGTGCCAACTCCCATAAATATTCCACCATAGATACATGCTAAAAATTTATCATGTGTTAATGGCTCGATTCTATCTAAAAGGTCTACAAATACTGAAAATAACACCGTTCCATAAATAGAACGTGCAAATAATTGCTTCCCTACTTTAAAATATGCAATTAATAGCAATGGTATGTTCAATATTAACATAGTCGTTCCCATGGGATAATTTGTTAAATAATAGACTATTATTGCAATTCCAGAAAATCCACCTGTCGATAGCTCATTTGGTAGTAAAAATTGCGACACTCCAACAGCCATTGCTAAACACCCAAAAGCAATGTATATATACTCCTTTATCAGATTCTTTACACAATTTTTATTTAATTCACAAATATTTTCTATATTTTTTCTAATCTTCTTTTGTTTTCTTGTTTTTTTCTCTACCATAAAAATCACCTATATTAGCATTATTGGCAAATATAGGCATTTTTATACTTTTATGCAGTTTCTAAAACATTTATTTTGAATTTTCCTGGTTTTATTTTGTTGTTACACTTTACTATTGTAATTACAGCATATGTATCTTTTAATTTATTTATATTTTCTTTTTTATGTCCAATAATATTATTTAAATCCTTAGAGTTTGCTTCTATCTCAACTCTAATCACTTTTGCATTTATGTGTTTTATGTCATCAACAATCTTGTCATACCAAATTGCATCTTCCACAAGCTGACCAAATGCCGGGTGGTATGGTCCAGAAATAACTTCGCTATCTTTATTAGCAGAATCTGTAATTGTATCTGTATTTTGCAAACCAACTCTTATTACTTGAATGTGTTTTTTATTAAACATTTTTAGTATTTCCTTGCTTCTTTCTACAGCCTGTCCAACGGTTAATGGAGTAAATTCCCCCTTATTAAATTCTTGTTCAAGCTCTGTTCCTTTTATTACAAGCACGGGATAAATTCTAACCATTTTAGGCTTCAATTTTATGCAATCCTTCGCAGTTTGAATATCATCTTTTTCGCTACTTTCTGGAAGCCCAACCATCATCTGATGTCCGAGATTAAATCCATACCAACGAATTAATTTTGATGCTTTAATAACGTCTTCGAAGCTATGCCCTCTCTTGCATCTAGCCAAAATATAGTTATTTGAAGATTGAACACCAAGTTCTATAGTCTTTACGTGGTATTTCTTTAGCATTTTTAGAATTGGCTTATCTATTGCATCAGGTCTTGTTGATAGACGAATACTGTTTACTTTTTTGCTTTTTATATATGGCTGAACTGCTTGCAATAGTTCTTCTTGTTTTTCAACTTCTATTGCAGTAAAGCTTCCTCCAAAAAAGGCAACTTCGACATAGTTCTTGTCAGTCTTAAAATTACTTAAATAGTAATCAATAGTCTTTCTAACATCATCTGCTGTTACTTGCTTTTTCTCTCCGCTAATGGTTCTTTGGTTACAAAAAGTACAACATTTTTTACATCCCCAATGTGGTACAAATATTGGAATGATATACTCTTTTTTCAATATTATTTACCTCCGTCCACATAATTCATATTTTTATAAATTCTTTAGTGCCTTATCTGCAGCATTCATTTCAGCCTGTTTCTTTGTTTTTCCTTCTCCTGTTGCCAACACTTTGCCATTCAATTTTACTTCTGCAGTAAAAGTTTTGTCATGGTCTGGCCCTGTTTCTTTAATAATCTCGTATTTAATATCAACAGTTCCGTGTACTTGAAGTTTTTCTTGTAATACGGTCTTGTGGTCTTTTATTCCAACATTTTTGCTTGCAATTTTTATCTCTTCTTTCAAGTTTTCTATTATAAACTTTTCTGCTTGCTCTAAGCCAGAATCAAAATACATTGCAGCTATAACAGCCTCTACACTATCAGCCATTATTGCTACTTTTTTATTTCCTTGATGCATCTGTTCACTTTTTCCAACGTACAAGAAATCACTAAAATTATGCTTTTCTGCAATTTTGTAAAGGCTGTCCTCACATACAACCGTAGCCCTAACTTTAGTCATTTCTCCCTCTTTTAAATTAGGATAATTATTGTAAATATACTTGCTTGATAAAAATTCTAATATACTATCTCCTAAAAATTCTAGTTTTTCGTTACTAGCAATTTTATGTTCATATGCATATGATGTGTGTGTTAAAGCATTTTTTAGTAGATTAATATTTTTAAATTTATATCCTATGTTCTGTTCTAAAGCTGACAAATCTCTATTCTGTTCCATATTCTCACCTCCTCATCAAGTACTATATTACCTCATTTTTTTGCATTTGTAAACAAAAAAATAAAGAAAGGTATTTAAACCTTTCAAATTTATTTTATCTTAAGCTACGTGATCCTTTATATAATCAACAACGTCACTTACTGTTACTATCTTTTCAGCATCAGCATCTGGGATTTCTGTATCAAATTCTTCCTCTAGTGCCATTATTAATTCTACTATATCTAATGAATCAGCTCCTAAATCATCTATAAAAGAAGCTTCCATTGTAACTGATGTTTCAGTTACACCTAATTGCTCAACTATTATTGATTTTACTTTTTCAAATATTTCTTCTGAACTCATCTTGTAAGTTCACCCCCTCTCGAATACCTAATCAACTTATACATAAGATAATACAAGTTTTATTAATTGTCAAGCAAAATAAATAAACTTTTCACATTTGCATGTAAATTTCTGCTGAAAGCGTGTATTTTAAAGCATTACACGTTTTCGAATGGTCGTTCATTTTTATAATATTACTTATGAACATTTTTCATTTTGAGAAACATCCCACAAATAAGCAAAAATTTTGTTGCCTTTTTTTTATTATAGTGTTATTATTTTTATAGTATTACGAAGGAGAAATTTTATGTATCAAGAAACTTTTGATTTTTATGACTCAACTTCCATAAAAATATATAATCTAGATAAAAAAATAAGATATGAACTTTCTATCCTAGATAGATTAGACCCTATGACAAAGCGTCATTCCGAAAATGTTGGAAATTTAACGGGTAGAATCTGTCAATATTTAAGATTGAATAAGCAATTTACAGTTCATGCAATTATTTGTGGTTATTTACATGATATTGGTAAATCACAAATTCCATACGAGATATTATCAAAAGATGGACCTTTAACCAACAAAGAATTTGAAGTTATGAAAACACATACTACTTTAGGTTATAATATATGTATGAAGGATTTGCGTTTGCGTCCATATGCAGAAGGAGCTTTATATCACCATGAAGCATTAAATGGAACAGGCTATCCTCAAGGTTTAAAGAAAGAAGATATTCCTTTTGTTGCAAGAATAATTCGTGTTGCAGATGAATATGATGCATTGGTTACAAAACGTCACTATAAAACTCACGTAAACATTTCAGAGACATTGAAATTAATGTTAAAAGATGCAAAACCTGATGACATGCACAAAGTTGTTGCTTTAGACCAACTTTCTGAGAATGCACAAAGTGGAAAAATTAGTCCTAAAATTCTAAAATGCCTTTTTAAAATTGTTATTGAAGATACTAAATATGAAATAAGTTGCGTTATTGATTACATTGACTACTTAAAAGAATCTATTAAACGTCTAGAATTGATTGATTCTTACAATATGAAAATGCAAAATGCTACTAAACAAAAGAAAAGAGATTACTACAAAGAAGGAATGGTTATGCTATTTCAGGCTGGAGAAAACTTTCAAAATTATCATCAAATTTTAAAAGAATATAGAGCCGCTTTGGTAATTCGTGAAAAAAGAATTGATGATTTATATAACGAAATCAAAATAATAAAAAAGCTAAAAGTTTAAATACTTTTAGCTTTTTACAATTATAGCATCTTCACGCTGTTCGTTATTCTTGTTGTGAAAGAATTAAATTTTAGCATAAAAAATGAGTTCAAAAGGTAATGGCGCATACGTGTTGTATGTAACCGCGTTTTGAATAAAATTTGACGTAGCTAAAATTGTAATTATTTCGCAACATTATAGGCCGAAACTTACTCCCAACGCACTATTAATCTTATTCATAACATTTTCATCATCTATATGACCTATTTTTTCTTTTAATCTGCTTTTATCTATTGTTCGTATTTGCTCTGTTAGCACTATTGATTCTGTTTTTAATTGTGAATTTTCTGGTCCAATTTCTATATGAGTCGGAAGCTTGTTCTTCCCCATTTGAGAAGTTATTGCAGCTGCTATAACTGTAGGGCTGTGTTTATTTCCCATATCATTTTGAATTATTACAACGGGTCTAATTCCTCCGTTGCTCTGAACCAACTACAGGACTTAAATCAGCATAAAACATATCTCCTCTTTTTACTATCATATTATTCACTCCTACTATTTCTGTAACTAAGATTTGTTTTTTGATATATTTTAAATACTAGTTTTGAGATAAATTATTTTATTTCTATCTCATTGTATAATATGTAAACTATTACATTTTTGCTATTGTCCATTATTGATAATTTTGTTGGTTTAAGTGTTTTTTTGTCTAAAATTAGCTCCTCTGTGGCTATTTTTTTATCATTTTTTCTTTTTATTTGCATTACTACTTCTTCATTTTTTTCTGTTATATTTCTTTGTTCAGAATTTCGATATTCTTCAATAAAAGAGTTTAACCAGAGAATATTGCTTTCGATATATGGATAATTATTATATATTTTTTCTAAATTTAAATTGCTATTCTCTACTATTAATGATGAATCTTTGTATGTTAATTTTACTCCCTTAATAGTATCTGGCTCTAGTACTTCTTGCTCATCATTTTTTTCTTTGTGATTTTGTTTAATTAAGTATTTGTTACTATTTTTATTGCTATTTACAGTAACCTCTATTGTAGCTGTATACTCTTTAATATTTAAAATATAATCTTCAACTTCCTCTAAAGTTTTGTTAAGATTATTATTTCCAATATTTATAGTTTCATAACTTTTTTTAGAAAAAATAATTGAAATTACAACCAGCAAAATAGCAATGGCTAATATAATAAATAAAAATTTTTTTGACTTTATAAATTTAACATTCATACAATAAAACTCCCAATATATTTAATAATAATATATTGAGAGGAATTATAAATATTCACTATTCTATTTAATATTTACAATTAAACCACAATTTTTAATCTTATAGTTAAATTGTAAATTTAATTTTGCCCCAAAATGGGCGTCCCTATTGGGCGAAATATTCTTTTAAGCATTTTCGTACTTCTTCTGCTGTATCCATTGTGTTTATTTTACTTCTAAAACTGCTTGAGTCTGGCATGCTTTTTGTGTATGCAGAGATATGTTTTCTCATTTCTTTTACGGCTATGTTTTCTCCTTTTTCTTCTATTTCTAGTCCTAAGTGTTTTAGTATTGTCTCATATTTTTCTTCGTTTGTTGGTTTTTGAATGCAAATGCCGTTTTGTAGATATTGCACTGTTTCTCTAAATATCCATGGATTTCCGAATGCTCCTCTTCCTATCATTATAGCATCTACTCCACTTTGTTCTAACCTTTGCTTTGCTATTTCTCGGCTCGTAACATCTCCATTTCCTATTACCGGAATGCTAACACTTTCTTTTACTTGTTTTATTATGTTCCAATCTGCTTCCCCAGAATAGTACTGGCTTCTTGTTCTTCCGTGTACTGTTATTGCTGATGCACCAGCTTTTTCCGCTATTTTTGCTGCTTCTACAACAACAATATTATCTGCATCCCAGCCTGTTCTCATTTTGACTGTAACTGGCACTTTAGAATTTGCAACTGCTGTTTCTATTATTTGTTTTACTAGTTCTAAATTTAATAATAATCTACTTCCATCACCATTTTTTACAACTTTCGGTGCTGGGCATCCCATATTAATATCTACAATATCTGCAAATTCACTAACATATTTACTAGCATATGCAATTGCCTCAACATCACTTCCAAATATCTGCACAGCTAACGGCTTTTCTTTATCGCAAGTCTTTAGCAACAATTTTGTTTTTTCATCATTGTATAAAAGTGCTTTTGCACTTACCATTTCTGTGTATACAAGCCCTGCATCATTTTCTTTGCAAATTAACCTAAATGGCAGGTCTGTAATGCCTGCCATTGGTGCTAAAAATATATTATTTTCTAGTCTTACATTTCCTATTTTCAAAATTTACCTCGTTTAAATTTTATATATTTTTATTATTTTTCAATCGTTAGTCTATAAATATTGCCTTCTGTCTTCTTCCACTAATATTTAACAAAAGACCTATCATCATTAAGTTTGTAAGTAATGAACTTCCACCATAGCTTACAAATGGTAGTGGAACACCTGTTATTGGTAATAATCCCATTGTCATTCCTATATTTTCTGCCATATGAAATAAAAATATTCCTGCAATTCCTATTGCTATATATGACCCTAAATTATTTTTTGCTGTTTTTGCTATAAATATTGACCTTGTTATAAGCACAACATAAGTTATTATTACTGTTGCAGCTATAATAAAGCCCATTTCTTCTCCTATTACAGCAAATATAAAGTCTGTAGTCTTTGGATATAAGAAGCCTAATTGAGTTTGGTTCCCTTTTAACAATCCCATTCCTAGGAACTCTCCCGCACCTATTGCAAGCTTAGATTGAATAACATTGTATCCAGCACCTCTTGGGTCTAAGTTTGGATTTAAGAACACATCAATTCTTGTTTTTGCATGCTCTGGTAATACAAAAATATACAATACAGGTAGCAAAATAACAACTAATAAAATTCCAGTAATGATATACCTTTTCTTTATTCCTGCAACAAATAATATAAAAATTGTTGCTATTATAAATGTTATTGCTGTTCCATAATCTGGTTGTTTTACTATTAAAAGTACAGGAACTGCAACTATAACAAGTGCTAATAACAATCTAGTGGGTCTGCTTATTTGATCTTTGCTTTTTTCCTGTATTTTTGCTACATAAGTTGATAATGAAATTATTGCTATTATTTTTGCAAATTCGGCTGGCTGTATTGATACCGAGCCTATCGTAAACCAGCTTGTCGCGCCATTTACACTTTTTGTGAACATAACGGCAATTAGTGAAATTATCATTAGTACATACAATATTGGAGAAATTTTCGATATTGTATTATAATCAACAAATGTTAGAATTATCATTATTGGAATACTTATAGCAAGCCACATTATCTGCTTCTTAAATTCTTCATATTCTGTGCCTTGCGTTGCTGAAAACAATGCTACTAAACCAATGGCTAATAAAATAACTATACAAACGAGAATTCCCCAGTCCATATTTTTTAATATTTTCTTTCCCATTGAATCTCCTCATTTATTCTTCATTAGATTTGTTAGCTGATACTTTTTCTTTTACTTCTTCAGAATCTTTTGAGTCATCTGTTTCATCTAACTCTTCATTGTCATCTTCTGAATCATCATTTTCTGATTTATTATCTTCGTTTTCTACATCAGATTTTTCACTCTCATCATCAACGCTTTCATCGTCATCAGATGTATCAACTGTTCTCTCGTCTAACTCTTCGTCTTTAGAATCATCTTTTACAACTTCTTCATTACTCTCATCAGAAGCTTTCTCTTCTACATCTTCTTCTGAATTCTTTTTTTTCTCTGTTGTATTGTCTTCCTTTTTAACATTTTCTTGTTTTTTTTCTTTTGTTTCTTTTTCTATATTTTTTTCTTTTTTCATTTCTTCCCTTATTCCGGCGATTGGAATATTTGCATATAATGCTGGTGCACCTGTTGTTCCATCCTCATTTGTCTTGTTTGTTAGACGCACATCTATATCTTTCTCATCAACATCTATATATTTTTTTATAACTTCTATTATTTCTTGTCTCATCATGTCTAGGAAATCAGCTGAAACATTTGCTCTATCTTGCATTAAAACTAAATGTAACCTTTCTTTTGCTGTATCCTTAGATTTTGCTTCTATCTGGTCTTTTTTTCCAATCTTTTTAAAGAAATTAATTACGTTCTCAAACATTATGTACCCTCCACTATTTTTTTCTGAATATGCCTTTTATTTTGGTAAAAAATCCTTCATCTCTGCCCGGAATTGTAACATCAATATTTTCACCAAGAATTCTTCTTGCAATTTCTAAATATGCTTTTCCTGATGGAGCCTTTTTGTTTATTACTGCAGGTTCTCCTTTATTTGTTTGAGTAATTATAAACTCATCGTCTGGCACGACGCCTAAAAGATTGATTGATAGTAAGTCAACAATATCGTCAACATCCATCATCTCTCCTTTTTTAACCATGTTTGGTCTTAATCTATTTACAATTAGCTCTGGATTTCTAATCTCAGACGCTTCTAATAATCCTATAATTCTGTCTGCATCTCTGATTGAAGATATTTCTGCATTTGTTACTACTATAGCTCTGTCTGCTCCTGCGATTGCATTTTTGAAGCCTTGCTCTATTCCAGCAGGACAGTCGATTATAATATAGTCAAATTCCTCTTTTAGTTTGCTAGTTAGTTCTTTCATTTGTTCTTCATTTATAGCGCTTTTATCTCTAGTTTGAGCAGCTGGTAATAGGAATAACTGTTCAAACCTTTTATCTTTTATAAGGGCTTGTCTTAGTTTACATTTTTCTTCAACAACATCTACTATATCGTATACTATTCTGTTTTCTAATCCCATTACAACATCAAGGTTTCTAAGGCCAATATCAGTATCTACTAATACAACTTTTTTTCCTTTTAGGGCAAGAGCAGAACCAAGATTTGCTGTTGTAGTTGTTTTTCCTACTCCACCTTTTCCTGATGTTATTACTATAACCTCTCCCATAGAATCCTCCATTTCTTACTAACTCTTATCAAATTCACAAACTTTTTATAGATTTTTTAATCCATAATTTTCTACTAATATATTATACGCAAATGGGCAAAAAGTCAAGTAAAATTGGGCATTTTGTGAAATTTACAAATCTGATGAGAATTATAATTTCAAGAACCCTATTTTAAGAGTAAAAATAATAAAAACACCTAAAACTAGGAATAAATTTCCAAATTTTAGGTATTTCATTCTTTTTTACTTTACATATTTTTTTACTAATAAACTTTATCATTAAAATATTCCATAATGTCTGATTTTTTCATTCTATTAGCTTTTATTTCATTGGCTATATATAGCAATGTAGTTACAGTTATTGCATTTCCATAAATCTCAGTAAACAGTGTTATACGTTGGAGTTTTTCTTCAATATTTCCAACAAATTTTCCAGAAACAAATGAGAAATAAAATTTTTTTACATTACTATCAAAATTATTCCACCATTCATTTGGATTACGTTTCTTTTCTCTTTTATTGTTTTCTTCAACATATCTTGTCATTTCATCCACTTGTGAAATTGGTAAATTGTACCCTTTAGAATAAGCTTTCGTATCAATTATTATTCCATAATTCTCAACTTCATTATTAGTATATACAATTCCATCTGGCTTTCGTGTTCCACCTAAATGTAGCCCCTTATAATTACATTCATTTATCAGTAATTCTATTGTTTTCATCTCAAATAATCTATTTTGTTTGCTATCATATGCTAAATCTACCATAGACAAATAATCGTGTGGTAGTGTATCTAGTTTTTCTCTTAATTTATCTTTTTCAATTAAGAATTCCGATTTTTCAGCTTTAATAATTATTGGAATTACAAAGTCCATAATTATATCATTAAAATAATACTTTCCACTTTTGTAATCAATATTTAGCCCTATATTAGTTAATCCGCAAATATCATCACTTATAGCACTTGGTAATTCAAAAATCTCATAAGATTCCAATTTGTTTTTTATTTCGTCTATAGTTAATCCTTTTTTACTTTCTGCTAAGATTTTAAGTATTATACTTCTTCTCGTTCTTATATAATTTCTATCATTTCCTTTCGTCGCCATCATTTCCCATGATACATTCTTAGAAATTCTACAAAATCTACTTTTTCCTTCTGCCCTATTAAGTGCCTTTAACCCTTCATTAGTTATAATATATGATTGTCCTATTTCCTCTTTGTATTCTTTTCCACCAATAGCCACTACAATTTCTTTCGTAACTTGTTTCAGCAATCCTAGTTCTGTCAACCATTTTCCTATCATTCTGGCGTATTTATCTGAAGACCCTTCTGTGTTAGTTTTAATTTTATTTTTTTCATTTATAGACTCTGTTGTTGCTAATGTCATAATTAATACATTTTGAGGAATACTTGTAAAACCATCTTCCCCTATAAATCCCAAGTTAGAGCCCAGCTCAAATTTTGTCATTACTTTTCCATTTGACAGCAACCTTAAAATTCTAATTGCCGGTGGATAACTAAGAATTGCCTCTTCCAACAATAGCTTACCTTCACTAGCATCTTTTGTTTTAATCCATTCTAGCCCTTTTTTTGTTATTTCAAAAGTATCGTCCTCATAATTGTACTGTATAAATCCTAGGCAATGAGCCCATCTAACAAAATTATCTGCTGGCCAATCGCTAATAAATTTTCTTTTTTGTCCTTCTACTGTAGCTTGAACAATTCCATTGCATCTTGCACTTGACCTAGGTGTAAATGCCGTTCCTATTAAATCCGTGTATTTTATTTTTAATGGTTTACTTCTCATTACTTCTAAAAAATGGCTTCTTCCGTCTTTTTCTTCTATAAGCTTTTCTATTCTTTCATCAACTAATTGCTTATGTACTTCTGATGTATTATCAAAAATTGCAACAACATTATATAAGGACTTAAAGTCACTCGGATCTTGTACCCAGCCAAAAGTTCTAAATTTTCTATTTTCCATCTTTCTTAATTCAATCATTTTATCCTCCTAGTAGTTTATAATTAATACTTCTATGCTCTTATCACGTTTAGTATTATAACTCGAATTTGAATAATCACTTGTCAAATATATTGTTTTATATTTTTTACTCCACTCTTTTAAAAGTATATTTTCTTTTCCTTTATGTTCAATAACATTTGACAATGCAAATTTTACTTTTCTTTTATTTAATTCATCTAGTACTTTATATAATTGTATTTCTTCTTCTTCTTTCCAATCCTTAAACCCTCTATTGCCATCATTATACGAGCCAGTTGTTATTAAATAAGGAGGATCACAATATACAAAATCTTCATTATTTAATTTACTTAAATCTACTTTATCAAATGGTTCGGATAAAAACTCCACATTCATACTTTTTAGTTTTTCGGTGAAAAGAATTAAGTTTGATTTCATATTGTCTGAAAATTGACTTCTGTTTCTTCCAAATGGATTATTATATTCTTTATTGTTATTAAATCTAAACTGATAATTAAATGAATAACATGACAAAGTATATAAGTCTATTGGTTCTTTTGTTTTATTGTA
>ENA-ORSQ01000438-ORSQ01000438.1-human-gut-metagenome-genome-assembly--contig:-NODE-438-length-29327-cov-3.943666_pt1 | contig 29327 bp, 26 predicted proteins | sample MGYA00241900_ERZ509164 | MGnify/ENA primary metagenome ERZ509164 (study PRJEB26280, sample SAMEA2338807) | human gut metagenome | biome: human gut; feature: human-associated habitat; material: faeces...
AAGACGCTCTCCATCCACGAGGGCGATACCGTTATCCTTTCGGCAACTCCTGTTCCCGGCAATGAGAAAGCCGTTCAGCAGGTCGTCAACAGCCTGGCAAAGCTCGGCTGCGACGTGTGGGATAAGAACCGCGCTCTCGTCCACGTTTCGGGTCACGGCAGCCAGGAGGAGCTCAAGCTCCTGATGGCCATGGCCAAGCCCACGTACTTTATGCCGGTTCACGGTGAGGCCGTGCATCTGCGCGCCCATGCCCAGCTGGCCCGCAAGATGGGTATCAAGGACGACCATATCTTTATCCTCGATAACGGCGACACGCTCGAGATGCGCGGTGGTATCGTCAAGCGCGGTACACCCGTCGAGTCGGGCGTCGTTTACGTCGACGGCCTGCGTATCGGCGATACCGACCCCATCGTCCTGCGCGATCGCCAGAAGCTCGCCAACGACGGTATGGTCACGGCCGTTGCCATCGTCTCGCTCAAGCACAAGAAGATCGAGGCCATCGAGTTCTCGGGCCGCGGCGTCTCGTTTGCTATCGACGACCAGTTCTCCGAGGATGCCTCCGCGTCCATCATGAAGACGATCGAGAAGGGCAAGTTCAGCTTTACGAGCAGCGGTTCCGATGCCATTCGCAAGGCCGTGCGCGACTCGCTCTCTAACTTTATCTGGAGCCGTACGCGCACCCGCCCGATGATCATCCCGGTCGTCATGGAGGTTTAGTTTGGCGCGCGGATCTGCACAAAACGCCAAAGGCAATAAGGCCAATAACCAACCGGCATCTGCTAAGGGTGCCGGTTCCCATCTGCGTGCCAATAAGGGCCACGAGGCGGACTTCGACGATTTTGAGCCCTTGGTCGAGCCCTCAGCAAATCGCGATATCGCCGGCGTGGTCATCGCCGTTTTGGCGATTGCGTCCTTTATTGCCGTGATTTCGCCGGCGACTGCGCCCGTTACGGCTGCGGTTGCCGGTTTCTACCACTTGGGCTTTGGTCTGGGCGCCTACGTGCTGCCGATCGTCATTTTGCTGTTTGCCGCCACGCTCTTTTTAGGCGAGGACTCGCCGCTCAACGCGCGCTCTGTTGCGGGCGGCGCCGTGGTCTTTATCGCCGTCGTCTCCATTCTTTCGTTGATGGTGCCAGGTACGAGCGACTCGTGCGACCTTATGTTCACGCCGCAAAATCTGTCCGCCTCGGGTGGCTACATCGGTGCGTTTATTGCGAGTGCGCTGCAAAATGCCCTGGGTAAGCCTATCGCGCTGGTGGTCCTGTTGGGTCTGGCCGTCGTTGGTTTTGTCATCATCGGCTTTTCGGTGGGCGGCGTTTTGCGCTCTGCCCGCGACCGTGCGGCAGATTTTGCCGAGCGCCGTCGTGCCGACGTCAACGCGAGTCCGTGGGGTGACGATGAGGCCCTGTCGGTGCCTGGTGTCGCCCGTCCGCATCTGAGCATTCTTCGTCAAAAGGGCTCCGATGCTGCCGTAACCACGGTCATGGGCAACGATCTGGACCCGGTTTTGGACGATGACGACGAGGACGAGGATCCGTTTGTCGACGTGTCCGATGCCGTGGAAGCTGAGCGCGCTAAGACGACGCTGTTGCCGCGCCGCCATGCCAAGAAGGGCAAGGCTGCGCCCAAACTCAATACGAGTGAGCCCGACCCGTCTTGGTCCGAGAGCGAGATTGAGCTCACCGAGGGCGATGACGAGGACGACGAGGCTCCGATTGAGACCGCAAAGACAACTTTGCTGCCGCGTCGCCATGCAAAGCGCGACCAGGTAACCGGTCAGCTTTCGATGGAAGACGACCCCGATAAGATCGACGAGTCCGAGCCGCCGTTTGCCGTGAATCCTGTCTCGGCAGCACCTCAGATTCCCGACTTCTTGAAGCATCCCAAGGTTGCCGATGCGCCTGCCTCGAGTGCTGCCGAATCGGCTGCGGCTAGCGATGGGGGAGCGGACGGTGACGCCGCAGATAACGAGGGTGAAGAAGGGGACGGCCTCAAGCTTCCGCCGCTCGAAATCCTGCATGCCAACCCACAGTCGGCGTCCTCCGCGTCTTCTGACAAGGAGCTGGAACAGACTGCCGAGTCGCTGCAGTCCACCTTACTTGAGTTTGGTCGTAGCGCTCGCGTTGTCGGCTGGATCGCCGGCCCCACGGTGACGACCTTTAAGCTGCAGCCCGGCGAGGGCGAGCGCGTGAGCAAGATCTCGAGCCTCGAGGACGACATCGCGCTTTCGCTCGCTGCCCAGTCGGTGCGCATCTTTGCCCCGATCCCCGGTACCTCGCTTGTGGGTATCGAGATCCCCAATCGCAAGCGCCAGAACGTCAACCTGGGCGACGTGCTGCCCTATGTGAAGGGCGGTCCGCTCGAGCTGGCCATTGGTCGCGATGCCGAGGGCACGCCGGTTGTCGCTGACCTCGCCAAGATGCCCCACCTGCTTATTGCCGGTACGACCGGTTCTGGTAAGTCGGTGATGATCAATTCCATCATCACGACCCTGCTCATGCGCGCTCTTCCCGAGGATGTTCGCCTGATCATGGTCGACCCCAAGCGCGTCGAGCTCGCGGGCTATAACGGCCTGCCGCATCTCTATGTGCCGGTCGTTACCGAGCCCAAGCAGGCCGCGAGCGCTCTGCAATGGGCCGTGTCCGAGATGGAGCGTCGCCTGAAGGTCTTCGAGCGCCTTAACGTGCGTAAGATCTCGACCTACAACGAAAAGCAGGCCGCCGGCGAGTTTGAGCATTACGATAACCCGCCGCAAAAGATGCCCTATCTGGTCATTATCATCGACGAGCTCTCGGACCTGATGATGGTCGCCGGTAAGGATGTCGAGGCCTCGATCGTGCGTATTGCACAGCTGGGCCGTGCTGCCGGTATTCATCTTATCGTGGCCACGCAGCGTCCGAGCTCCAACGTGGTGACGGGCCTTATCAAGGCCAACATCACCAACCGTATCGCCTTTAACGTCGCCACGGGCATCGACTCGCGCGTCATCATCGACCAGATGGGTGCCGAAAAGCTCACCGGTTTGGGCGACATGCTGTTCTCCAAGGTCGACTGGGGCAAGCCTCGCCGTATCCAGGGATGCTTTGTCTCGGATGACGAAATCAACGAGATTGTCGAGTTCGTCAAGTCGCAGAGCGAGCCCGACTACCACGAGGAGATCCTGTCTGCCGTGGCGCCCGCTTCCATGTCCATGGTGGGTGGCGGCGGCATTGTCCGCACCGGAGTAGCCGAGCCGCAAGACGATGATCCGCTCATTTGGGAAGCCGCCCATATTGTGGTGGAATCGCAGCTTGGCTCCACATCTGGCCTGCAACGTCGTCTGAAGGTTGGCTATGCGCGTGCCGGGCGTATTATGGACATGCTGGAAGAAAAGGGTGTCGTCGGCCCGCCCGACGGTTCCAAGCCGCGCGAGGTCCTGTTGGACGAGGAGGGGCTTGCCGCGCTGGAATCTGTCGACGCCGAGATGGCACGTGAAGATCGTGAGTTTGGAGGATTCTGATGGCTGCACGCTTTGGTGACATGCTGCTCGAGCAGCGTCGCCGAATGGGGCTTTCCATTCAGCAGGTCGCCAACACCATCAAAATCAGGCCGCAGATCATCGAGTTTTTCGAGACCGGTAACTTTGCTTCGATGCCGCCGCGCGGCTATGCGCAGGGCATGATTTCGAGCTATGCTCGCTTTTTGGGCCTCAATCCGCGCGAGGTCGTCAATGCCTACTTTGACGATCTGATGGCATACGAACGCGAGACGTCGCAGCAGGGCGGTCGTTTTCAGGACGCCGCCGGCTACGTCAATTCGCGTTCCTCGGTCGATAACGGGCGCTTCCTGATGGTTCAGGGCGGTCGTTCGACCCGCTATGGACAGCGTCCTCAGCAGGCCGGTTATATTACCGAGACGGGTTCGGGCGAGGAGATTCGCTCACAGCGTGACCGGTTCCGCAGTACGCCGATGCCCGAGGACCGTGCACTTCCCGCTGCCCGAGGCGTGGCGCGTGACCCTCGTGCCGGCTACGGCGACGGCGGCTATTCCGATCGCGGTTACCGTGGTGCCTCTACGGGACGCTCTCGCGGTGGCTATGCGGATGCCGATACCACGCAGGTGACGCCGCGTCTTCGCTCTCAATCACAGCCGTATGGCCAGCGCTCTTCGGCTCCGCGTTCGGGCCAGCGTGGCTATCAAGGCCGCGGTGAACTTGCGCCCCGCTCGGGTCAGCGCAGCCTTCAGGGCCAGGGTGGCTATCGCGGCCGTTCCGATAGCAATCGTGGTCGTATGCCTCAGGGAGGCGGCCGCAGCAGTTCCAATCGTGGACGCGGCGGATCACGTACTCCTCAAAACAACGGGCTCGATCCGCGTATCGTCTACGCCGGCATCGGTGCCGTTGCGCTGCTGTTGATTGTGCTCATCGTGGTGCTTCTGCGCGGCTGCGCATCTTCGGCGCCCGAGACCACGCCCGAGACGCCCGCTGCTACCAAGACGACGACCAAGAAGTCTTCTAAGAAGACCGAAACGGTCGACGAGGACGAAGACACCGATGAGGCGACGGATGAGTCGACTGACTCGGACGCTACCAAGACGACAGCCAAGAAGGAAGAGAACGAGGTCACGAAGGTCAAAGTCTCCGTTGCCAAGGGAAAGACCGCGTGGATTGAGGTCAAGGTCGACGGCAAGTCGGTCTATGGCGCCCAAGCGACTGGCCCCTTTGAGCAGGAGTACACGCCCGAGTCCTCGATCGAGATCACCACGTCCAAGCCTTCTGACGTCACCGTTACCAAGAACGGTGAAAAGGTCCGCTACGACACCAAGACCTCGGGCGTGGCGCGCGTGACGATCACCGTTCCCAAGAAGGAGACGACTGATTCCGAGAATGGTGAAAGTTCTGATGGTACCGACACCACCGATGGTACCGATGCCACCGACGGCACCGATTCCCAGTCCACGGATGGCACCGATACCGCAACTGACGGTCAGACGCCCACCGATTCTACCGACTATTCGTACGATAGCTACTAAGCCGCTCGTACGCGAAAGGAAACATCATGGCTAAAGATTCCAGCTTCGACGTCGTGTCCGAGGTCAACATGCAAGAGGTCGACAACGCCTTCCAGCAGACCACGCGCGAGATTTCCCAGCGCTATGACCTTAAGGATTCCGGCGCCACGATCGAGCTTTCGAAGGGCGACAAACTCTTTACGATCAGCGCCCCGGCTGACTTTGTCTCTAAGCAGATTATCGACGTGCTGAGCTCCAAGCTCATCAAGCGCGGCATCGACCTCAAGGCTGTCTCGTGGGATGCTCCGCAGGCGGCGTCGGGCGGCACCGTGCGCGTGCTCGGCCATATCGTCGAGGGTATCGACCAGGCGACCGCCAAGAAGATCAACAAGGACATCAAGGACCAAAAACTCAAGGTCAAGGTGACCATCGAGGCCGACAAGCTGCGTGTTTCCTCTGCTTCGAAGGACGCGTTGCAGACCGTGATTCAGTTCCTGCGCGACCAGGATTACGGCCAGCCGCTACAGTTCACCAACTACCGCTAATATCATTCGAAAGGACCGCTCTCCAACATGGATACACCGTTGGGCTCCGTGCTCTACATCACCCTCGGGTGCGCTAAGAACGAGGTTGACACCGACCGCATGCGTTCTCTTTTGACCGCCGCAGGCTACGAGGAAGCATTCGACCCGCAGGATGCCGATATCGCCATCGTCAATACATGCTCGTTCCTCGCCTCCGCAACGTCCGAGAGCATCGAGACCACACTCGAGCTCGCCAATGAGGTTCAGGACGGCGTTCGTTCTTGCCCCATCGTCATGTGCGGCTGTGTGCCGTCGCGCTATGGCGACGACCTGCCCGACGAGCTGCCCGAGGTCGCTGCCTTTGTGAAGGCCGACGAGGAGGACGGCATCGTGGCGGTCATCGATGGCGTGCTGGGTGTCGAGCGTGAAATCGCGGCCTATATCCCTCAGGTCAAGCGTACCGTCGAGGGTGCCGTTGCCTACGTCAAGATTTCCGATGGCTGCAACCGCTTCTGCAGCTTCTGCATGATCCCCTACATTCGCGGTCGCTATCATTCGCGCAATTCCGAGAGCATTATCTCCGAGGTGCGCGACTTGGTTGCCGGCGGTGTGCGCGAGATCGTGCTGATCGGCCAGGACACGGGTATTTGGGGTACCGACATTGCTGACGAGGATGTCGCCGAGGGCTCGCCGCGCAATTTGGCGCAGCTGCTGCGTGCCGTCGCCGAGGCCGTGCGCCCGCACAACGTCTGGGTCCGCGTGCTCTATCTGCAGCCCGAGGGCATGACCGATGAGCTCATCGAGACGATTCGCGATACGCCCGAGGTCCTGCCCTATATCGATATCCCCGTGCAGCACTGCGACGCGCGCATCCTTAAGGCTATGCGTCGCTCCGGTTCGCGCCAGGAGCTCGAGGACCTGTTCCGCGATCTGCGTGAGCGCATCCCCGGCATCGTGATTCGCTCCACGGCTATGGTCGGCTTTCCGACCGAGACCGACGACGAGTTCCGCGATCTTATCGACTTTATGGACACCGTCGGGTTTGACTATACGAGCGTCTTTGCCTACTCGCAGGAGGAGGGCAGCCTGGCCGCTAAGATGGAGGGCCAGGTCGACGAAGAGGTTAAGCTCGAGCGCGCCCAGGAGGCCATGGACCTGGCCGAGTCGCTCGGTTTTGCCGCTACCGCCGCACATGTGGGCGAGCGCGCCCAGGTGATCGTCGACGGTATCGAAGAGACCGAGGACGGCGCCGAGCTGATCGGCCATGCCTGGTTCCAGGCGCCCGATTCCGATGGCGCGGTGCATCTGGACGCCAGCGAGGCGTCCGTGGGCGATATTCTGACTGTCGAGTTTACCGATAGCTTCTGCTATGAGCTTATCGGTCATGTTGTGGAGTAGGAGAGCGTCGTGGCTAACGAGAGCAATAAGGAACTGACGAGTGTTTGGACGCCCGCCAACATCGTGACGTGCGTTCGCATCGTCTTTATCCCGGTGTTCATGATCGTGTCGGCGCTTTCTCACACGAGTGTTGCCGGTACGGATTGGAGCACCTTCGACGGCCCGCTCGCCGCCGCTGCCTTCATTCTGTACGTGATCCTGTCGTGCACCGATAAGGTCGACGGTTATCTGGCGCGTTCGCGCAACGAGATCACCGACTTCGGTAAATTCTTGGACCCCATCGCCGATAAGCTGCTCGTGTTCTCGGCCCTGCTGCTGTTCTTGGATTTTGGCATGGTGACCGTGTGGTCCGTGTTCATTATCCTGTTCCGTGAGCTTCTGGTGAGCGCCCTTCGCATGGTTGCGAGTGCGGCCGGTGTGGTCGTTGCGGCCGATAAGCTCGGCAAGTACAAGACGGCAACCACGATGGTCTCCATCTGCGGTTACCTGTGCGTTTTTGCGATGGCCGGCTTGCACCTTGGCCCGGTGGCCCTGACGCTCGGCATCTACTCGGTGTCGCGCTTCCTGTACGCCGTTGCCGTTGTCTTGACCGTTATCTCGGGCGCCCAGTACTTCTGGAACTGCCGCAAGATCGTCTTTTCGGTCTAGGTCCTGGTGGGCATGACGGAATCATTTGAGCAGATTGCCGCGCATAACGAAGAGCTCGCACGCGATATTGTCGAGCGCGCGAGCGCTCGGGGTATGACGGTTTCGACGGCTGAGTCGCTGACGGCGGGTATGATCGCCTCGACGATTGCGGATATCCCGGGCGCCTCGGCGGTGCTGCGTGGCGGTGCGGTGACCTACTGCGATGAGATCAAACATCGCGTGCTGGGTGTTGAGCAGGAGACGCTCGACCGCTATACCGCGGTGTCGCATCAGACCGCGCGCGAGATGGCGGTGGGTTCGCTGGAGCTGTACCAGAGCGATATTGCAGTGAGCGCCACGGGTTATGCCGGTCCCGGCGGCGGCACTGAGGACGATCCGGCTGGCACTTTCTATATTGGCTGGGCGTATCGCGCGGCTGATGGGGGAGTGCCGGTCGTGGACTCTGTGCGCTGCCACTATGAGGGCGACCGTTCGTGTGTTCGTGCCCATACGGTCACGGAGGCATTGGGTCGCATTGCCCTTGTGCTCAACTCTATGGAATAGACGTGTTTTAAGGGGCCTCCGGGCCCCTTAATTGTGGAGATAGGGACCTTAGGCTTATTTGGCGTTTGTGCTGGTTGTAGACGTAATTTTGCCTGCCTTGTTCATATTTGGTCCTTTGTGGTCAAGCATTTGGTCAGTGTTTGGTCGGCGTTTGGTTGGGTTTTGGAAAGGTCGGCTGCATATGATTTATCTGAACGGTTGACCACGAACAGCCGTTCGTTTATTATCGATGCAGGTTGTTAAGAGGAGGGCTATTCATGGCCAAGAATTCAGGTCCCGTACGTACCGTTCATGCTCGCACGACGGGTAAAGAGCGCGATGAGATGATCGCCACCACCAAGGCCGAGATCGAGAAGAAATTCGGCCAGGGCTCCATCATGAGGTACGGCGACGGTGGTCCCGAGCTCGAGGTCGAGGCCATTCCCACGGGCGCCCTGGCCCTCGATGCCGCGCTGGGTATCGGCGGCGTTCCGCGCGGCCGTATCGTCGAGATTTACGGTCCTGAGTCCTCCGGTAAGACGACGCTTTCGCTCGAGATCCTGGCCGAGGCCCAGGCAATGGGTGGCGTTGTGGCATTTATCGATGCCGAGCATGCGCTCGATCCCACGTATGCCGCGCGCATCGGCGTGGATATCGACGAGGTGCTCATTTCTCAGCCCGATACGGGCGAGCAGGCGCTCGAGATTGTTGACATGCTCGTGCGTTCCGGCGCCATCGATGCCATTGTCGTCGACTCCGTCGCCGCTCTGACCCCGCGTGCCGAGATCGAGGGAGAAATCGGCGATACTACGGTCGGTCTTCAGGCTCGCCTGATGAGCCAGGCGCTCCGTAAGCTCGCCGGCTCGCTGTCCAAGTCCAACACGACGTGCATCTTCATTAACCAGCTGCGTGAGAAGATCGGCGTCATGTTCGGCAACCCCGAGACCACGACGGGCGGCCGCGCCCTTAAGTTCTTCTCTTCGGTGCGTATCGACATTCGCCGCATCGACAGCATTAAGCTTAAGGACGAGGTTATCGGTAACCGCGTGCGCGCCAAGGTCGTTAAGAACAAGGTGGCAGCTCCGTTCCGTTCTGCTGAGTTCGACATCATGTACGGTACGGGCATCTCTAAGGAGGGCTCGATTCTGGACATGGCTGTCGAGTGCGGCATCTGCAAGAAGATGGGCTCCTGGTTTGCCTATGGCGAGGACAAGCTCGGCAACGGTCGCGAGGCCGCCAAGGCGTTCCTGCGCGAACACCCCGATTGCGCCGACGAGATTGAGCATAAGGTCCGTCTTGCCTGCGGGCTTGAGTTTGATGACGATGCTCCGTCTGAGGTAGAGCTGACCGATCAGCCTGCGCCTGAGGAGTTTGACGAGCTTTACGCCATCGATGGTTCCGCCATGCTCGATGATGACGACGAGTAGCGGTTACGCTCATGTCGTATACGGTGACCGAGGCCACGGTCGTCTTTCCCGATAAGAAGGCGGCCTCCTCGTTCTCGAGCGGGTATGCGTCCAAAAAGCCTTGCGCACATATCGATTGTGAGCTTGAGGGCGGTTTTGAGCGGTCCATTTGGATTCCCGTGCGGGTTGCACGCCTGTATGTCAAAAACCGCCCCGATCGGCCCTGTGATTGGGACAACTTTCGTGAGGCGGTGCAGCTCATCGAGCGTAAATGTGCACTTACTATGGTGACCGAGATGTTATCGCGCCGCGACCATGCGACGGGTGAGGTCCGTGACAAGTTGGCTCGTTACGGCTTTCGCCAGCCCGCGATTGATTTCGCCGTCGAGCGCGCCACCGAGTATCGCTTTTTAGACGAGAACCGCTTTTGCTCGTACTTTATCGAGGAACGCAAGCGGCGCGGTTGGGGACAGCGCAAAATCGAGACCGAGCTCAAGCGCCGTCATGTTGTGCTCGATGACATTCCCGGTTATCCCGAGGATTATTTTGCCGTCGAAGACGATTTGGCGCGTGCGTCAGCCCTGCTTGCCAAGCGGCGTGTTCCAGAGACGCGCGGATTCGAAAAACTGGTTCGGTTTTTGATGGGCAAGGGCTTCTCGTATCACATCGCCGCCGATGCCGTTAAGGCACGCCTCGATGCCGAATGCGAGGAATGTGCGGTTTAGGCGTATGCTTTTTGTGGCCCTGCCGTTCACCGCGTTTTAGCCGCCGTGCCGGGGCCATTTATTTGACAGTTGTTGTGGTTCAACGTACGATAAACACTGTCATTTGCTTTGTGATATGTGCTCATCTTTGATGAGTTTGTTTATATGTTTATCTGTATCCGACCCGCATAAGCTGCGCCCATATTACTCAAATGTCGCGAGCCGTTCGTAAGGACGGTTCGCTTTGTTGTGTAACGAATCCATAAAAAGGAGTGAGCATGCCTATCATTGCAGCGCTCGTTGGCATCGTTTTGGGTGCCGTCGCCGCCATTGCCTACATGCGCACCGCCAAGCAGGGTAGTCTTCACGAGGCCGACGAAAAGATCCAGTCGGCACACGCACAGGCTGAGTCCCTGATCGGTGATGCTAAGCGTCAGGCCGAGACCCTCAAAAAAGAGGCTCTGCTCGAGGCTAAAGAAGAGATCATCAAGAACAAGCAGGCCGCCGAGGCCGAGGACAAGCAGCGTAAGAACGAGATTCGTACGCTCGAGAATCGCGTGATGCAGCGCGAGGAATCCCTCGATCGCCGCTCTCGACAAGCGCGAGCATCAGCTGTCCAGCCAGGCCGGTCAGGTCGAGAAGCGCTCCCGTGAGCTCGAGGAGCTCTGCGCAAAGCAGACCTCCGAACTCGAGCGTATCGCCGACCTTACCCGCGAGGACGCCCACAAGGAGCTCCTCGATAAGGTTCGCGGCGAGGTCACCCACGAGGCCGCCACGATCATTCGCGAGTCCGAGCAGCAGGTTCGCGCCGAGTGCCACAAGACCGCCCAGGAGATTCTGTCCCTGGCGATTCAGCGCTGCGCTGCCGACCACACTGCCGAGGTCACCGTTACCTCCGTGCACATTCCCTCTGATGACCTCAAGGGTCGTATCATCGGTCGCGAGGGTCGCAACATCAGGACCTTCGAGCAGGTTTCCGGCGTCAACCTCGTGATCGACGACACGCCCGAGACCGTCGTTCTTTCGAGCTTCGACCCGGTCCGTCGTGAGACCGCCCGTGTTGCCCTCGAGAACCTCATCGCCGACGGCCGCATTCACCCCGCCCGCATCGAGGAGATGTATCACAAGGCTGCCGACTTGGTTCAGCAGCGCGTTCGCGAGGCTGGCGAGCAGGCTGCCTTCGATACCGGCATTCACGACCTGCACCCCGAGATCGTCAAGACCCTTGGTGCCCTACGCTACCGTACTTCGTTTGGTCAGAACGTGCTTCAGCACTCCCTCGAAGTCTCTGACCTGTGCGGCGTGATGGCTTCCGAGCTTGGCCTGGACGTTGTGACCGCCAAGCGTGCCGGTCTGCTTCACGACCTGGGCAAGGCAATTGACCATGACGTCGAGGGCCCGCATGCCGTCATCGGCGCCGAGCTCGCTCGTCGTTATGGCGAGAAGCCCGTTATCGTCCACGCTATCGAGGCTCACCATGCCGATGTCGACCCCAACACGGTGCTCGATGTCCTGGTACAGGCCGCCGATGCTGTCTCCGCTTCTCGCCCCGGTGCCCGTCGCGAGTCTGCCGAGAACTACATCAAGCGCCTTGAGAAGCTCGAGGAGATCGCCAACTCCCATGACGGCGTCGAGCGTACCTATGCCATGCAGGCTGGTCGCGAGGTCCACGTCATGGTTCAGCCGGACAAGATCTCCGATGCCCAGTCCACGGTCCTGGCTCACGATATCGCCCATCAGATTGAGGAAGAGATGGAGTATCCCGGTCAGGTGCGCGTCGTCGTGATTCGCGAGAGCCGCGCTGTCGATATCGCTAAATAACATGAGCGACGCGAACGAGCTCATCTCATTTATCGCGTCGATGTCGGGGGAGGGCAACCTTCGCGTCGAGGAGAACCTTGGCGAGGGGTATGTCCGCCTCCGCGTTTCGGAGGCCGAGCGGCGCCAGGCAAAGCACGACATACAGCATGTCGAGGATATCGTCATCGAAATGCTCCGTAATGCTCGCGATGCCGGCGCCGACAAGGTCTATCTCGCCACGACCAAGGAAGATGGTGTCCGCACGCTTGTCTTTCTGGATAACGGTTCGGGCGTTCCGCAGGATATGCAAGAGCGAATCTTTGATGCCCGCGTTACCTCCAAGCTCGAGAGCATGAAGATGGACCGTTGGGGCGTTCACGGTCGTGGCATGGCATTGTTTTCGATCAAGCAGAACACCGACGAGGCCCGTGTGGTCACGTCCGGTGTCGATCTTGGTTCAGCCTTTAAGGTGAGCGTTGCAGCCGGCCGCCTCAGTGAGCGTGCCGATCAGTCCAGCTGGCCCCAGGCCGTCAAGGATGAGGACGGACGTTATGTCTGTGCTCGCGGCCCGCATAATATTATTCGCGCTGCCTGTGAGTTTGCGCTCGAGGAATTGCGTGGTTGCGATGTCTATCTTGGTTCTCCGTCTGAGATTGCCGCGACCCTTTATGCTCAGGCGTCAAGTCGGCTAGATACGTCGCGTCTCCTGTTCATTGATGACGAGAGCGAGCTTCCGGTTGTCGATCGTTTAGGCCTTGCCTCCGATGCCGAGGACTTTATCCGCATCTGTTCGGGTTTGGGTCTTGAGATGTCCGAGCGCACGGTTCATCGCATTTTGGCAGGGCAGATTAAGCCCGTTCGCGGTGTGACCGCGCGTCTGCTGCGCGAGCGTGATTCGTCTTCGCATGCGCCGGCTCCCGTCGATCTTGCAAAGGATCGTCGCGGGCTACGTATTGCTAAGGATGACATGGCACAGTTTTCGCGTGCTGTGGAGCGCGACTTTAATGACCTTGCCGCCCGGTACTATCTCAACCTTTGCGGCGACCCAAAGATTCGCGTTTCGCGTGATCGAATCACCGTGACCTTCGATCTTGCCAAAGAGGAATAGTGCCTTTACCGAGTCCACTCGGTACGATAAAGTTATTGCAGTTAAAACGTACTTTTAAACGCAGGAGTTTCTTCATGGATTGCCTGAAGGTATCAAGCAAATCATCGCCCGCGTCCGTTGCCGGCGCCATCGCCGGCATGGTCAAGGATGGTGTACCCGTCAACATCCAGTGTGTCGGTGCCGGTGCTGTCAACCAGGCCATTAAGGCCGTTGCTATCGCGCGCGGTTTTTTGATTCCAACCGGTTTTGATATTTCCTGCGCGCCCGTGTTCTCCGACATCCTCATTAACGGGGAGTCGCGCACGGCCATCCGTCTTTCTATTTACGTTCACCAGATCAATCGAGCTGCTATGGATAACGTCGTCATGGATGATGTTAAGCCTGTGGCATAGCTTCTGCTTGTCTCGATTCGCCCCCCTCTCTCCATCGTTAGGACTTATGCACATGGACCAGCGTTCCGTACGCGATATTCTTGCCGGTAAAACCTACTTTATCCGCACCTTTGGCTGCCAGATGAATCAGCACGACTCTGAGCGCGTGAGCGGTCTGCTCGATTCGTATGGTTGCCTCATGGCGCTCGATCCCGAGCATGCCGATATTGTTGTCTTCATGACATGCTGCGTGCGCGAGGCCGCCGATACTCGCCTGTACGGTCAGTGCAATTCCTGCAAAAGCCTGCCGCCTTCGCCTTCGGGCAAGCGCGTGGTTGCCGTGGGTGGCTGTATCGCGCAGCGTGATGGTGAGGGACTGCTCACCAACGTCGATAACGTCAATGTCATCTTTGGTACGCATTCCATCGCACATGTGGCCGAGCTCATTGCCGAGGCGTTTCTGGACGGCAAGCGTCATATCCGCACCAACGAGCATGAGGATACGGATGCCATGAGTATGCCGTGGCACCGTGAGACGCAGTATCACGCCTGGGTGCCCATCATGACGGGCTGCAATAACTTCTGCACCTACTGCATCGTGCCGCATGTGCGCGGTCGCGAAAAGAGCCGCCCCTTCGAGGAGATTGTCGACGAGGTGACCGGTTTGGTGCGCCAGGGCGTGCGTGAGATTACGCTGCTGGGCCAAAACGTTAACTCATATGGCCGCGATCTGTTTGGTAAGCCGCGCTTTGCCGACTTGCTGCGCGCCGTGGGCGATACGGGCGTGGAGCGCATCTTCTTTACGTCTTCGCATCCCAAGGACCTGCTGCCCGAGACCATCGACGCCATGGCCGAGACGCCTGCCGTTATGCCGCAGCTGCACCTGGCCGTCCAGTCAGGTTCGACGCGCATTCTTAAAGAGATGAATCGCCGCTATACGCGCGAGGATTATCTGGGCCTGGTCGATCGCATCCGCAATCGCATGCCCGATATTGCGCTCTCGACCGACATTATCGTTGGCTTCCCGGGCGAGACTGAAGAAGACTTTGGGCAGACGCTCTCACTTGCCGAGACGGTCCGCTATGCTCAGGCCTATACCTTCATCTATTCCAAGCGCGCCGGTACCCCGGCCGCCGAGATTGATGATCCTACGCCGCATGAGGTTATTCTCGAGCGTTTCAACCGCCTGGTTAAGGTTATCGAGACCACCGCACACGAGTATAACCAGGGTGAGCTTCATACTGTAGTGCCGGCGCTCATTGAGGGAACGAGTAAAAAGAACGACGCGGTCCTGCTGGGCAAGAGCCCCAAGAATCAGACTGTTCATGCGCCCATTCCCGAGGGATATAGCATCGACCAGCTTGTTGGCAAGATCGTTGACGTTGATGTTGACATTGCCAAGACTTGGTATTTGTCCGGCTCCGTTGTGGGCGAGCCGCGCTAATGGTTTCTCCCGGGACAGGTCTTTCTGCCGTTGCAATCGTCGGTCCGACGGCGGTTGGTAAGAGTGATGTTGCCGACCGTTTGGCCGCTCGCCTTTCGTCCGAAGTGCTGTCGTGCGATGCGATGCAAATCTATCGCGGCATGGATATCGGTACCGCAAAGATGGCGCCCAATGAGTGTACGGCGCCACTGCGTCTCGTTGACATTGTAGAGCCGGGTGTGGCATATTCTGCTGCGCTTTATCAGGCTGACGCTCGCGCGCATGTTGAACGTCTCCTTGGTTCGGGTTGTCTGCCGGTTTTTTGCGGAGGTACGGGGCTGTATCTCAAGGCCGCCCTCGATGAGATGGACTTTCCCTCGGGTGAACTTGAGGACGATCGCCGTGCGGGCTATCAGGAGCTTGCCGAGCGTATTGGTGAGGAAGAACTGCATGCCCTGCTTGCCGAGCGTGACCCCGAGTCCGCTGCGGTCATCCACCCCCATAATGTTCGCCGCGTGATTCGCGCGCTCGAAATGCACGATGATGGCATCTCCTATGCGCAGCAAAAGTCGCAGTTTAGTGTTCCGCGCGAGCATTATCACGCTCTGTGGTTTGGTCTGACGCGTAATCGCGAGGTGCTCTACGAGCGCATTAACCTGCGTGTCGATCTGATGTTTGAACAGGGTCTTGTTGATGAGGTTCGTGGTCTTATGGACCAGGGGCTGGGAGATGCCCTGACTTCGATGCAGGCAATTGGCTATAAAGAGATCATCGATGCTTTCAATGGTGTGATGAGCATGGATGAGGCTCGCGAACTCATCAAGATGCGTTCGCGTCGTTATGCCAAGCGTCAGCTTTCGTGGTTTAAGCGCGATGACCGTATCGTGTGGTTTGATATGGATGAATGTACGATCGATGAGGTCGTTGCTGATATCCTGCATCGTATTGAGGCTGCCTAATGGCTCGTTTCCCCCTTGTTCCCACGGCACCCGAGCCCGAGCGTGCCATTTTGGTTGGTGTTGAGTGGCGCGACAATGCATGGCCACTCGATCGATCGCTCGATGAGCTGGAGCGTCTTGCCCACACGGCTGGTGCCCAGTGCGTGGCTCGCTTGTCTCAGCGTTTGGTAAAGCCGTATCCCAAATCATTTATCGGTTCCGGTAAGGTAGAGGAGCTGTGCGGTCTGGTACATCGCATGGATGCCGATGTCGTTATTTTTGACGACGACCTGACGCCCTCGCAGCAATCCTATTTGGAGAAAGCCGTGGGCGAGCCGGTAAAGATTATCGATCGTACGGCACTGATCTTGGATATCTTTGGCCTGCATGCTCAGACGCGTGAGGGACGCCTACAGGTACAGCTGGCGCAGCTTCAATATCTGTTGCCTCGTCTGCGCGGCATGTGGAGCCATCTCGCCAAGGAACAGACGCGCGGCGGCATCGGCTCACGCTTTGGTCAGGGCGAAAGTCAGCTCGAGGTCGACCGTCGCCTCATTCGTAATAAGATCGCTGCGCTTCGTCGTGAGATCAAGCAGGTTGAACAGCGTCGTGATGTTCAATCCAAGAGTCGTATTGAGTCACCGGCGTTTCGCGTCGCGTTAGCCGGTTATACCAATGCCGGTAAATCGACGTTGCTCAATCGCCTGACAGGCTCTACGGTACTTTCGCAGGACAAGCTGTTTGCTACGCTCGACCCGACGACGCGTTCGTATCGCCTGCCCGGCGGTCGCGGAATGACGATTACCGATACCGTCGGCTTTATTCAAAAGCTGCCGCATGGTCTTGTCGATGCCTTTAAATCGACGCTGTCCGAGGTGTTGGGTGCCGATCTAATTCTCAAAGTCGTAGATGCGTCTGACGAGGACTATGAGCGACAGCTGGAGGCTGTCGACCGCGTGCTTGATGAGATCGGCGCCGGAGAGCGCCTAACGCTGACCGTATTCAATAAAATCGATCTTCTCGATAGCGTTGATCGATTAAGTTTCCGTCGTCGTTTTCCGGAAGCCGTTCTGTTCTCGGCCCAAACGGGCGAGGGGCTCGACGATCTCGTCGATCGCATTGCTCGCGAGGCAGCTGCCACCGATGTACTGCTTTCAGCCGACATTCCATATCGTGAAGGTGCGCTCATTACACTCGTGCATGAGCAGGGGACCCTTTTGCATGAGGAATATCTTGAGGATGGCGTTCGTATTGTGGCGAAACTGCCGGCTCGTGTCGCACCGCGGCTCGAGCGTTATCGCACCGAGTAGGCGAGCTCCAAAATGCCCAGTATAATGGGCTGATGCAGCAGATAAAAGGGTAGTGCATAACGTCCAAGGCTGGCGAGCGCCGGCAGGGAGTTGGCGTAGGCCCAGCTAGGGACGGTCTTATCGATTCCCTGCGCTATATGTGCGGCGAAGTATCCTGCAAGATACATAAAGATAAACGGGATGATGGGGTAGTAATCACCTGAGACAAACCCAGGGCTCGGAAATCCCAGCCACGCCAGGTAGGGGACAGGGTAGATTGTTTTGGGGATGCTCCAGGTGAGGGCGAACATCACAAGGCATAGGGACATGCCCCATCTCGCTGATATCTTTTTAAGGACGGGATCGGTCAACGCCACGATGCCGGTACATGCGGCCATGCAGTAGATGATGCCAAAATTAACCGAATCATCGACTGAGACAAGTGTTGTTGCCAGCCAGACGACGAGTGCTGCTAAGGCGTATTTGGCGGCACGTTTGATATTGTTGCGCGAAAGAGTGCACATCCAACCCGCGATAAACAAGAATACCCAGCTGATGCTGGCGCGCCAGATGTCTTGAAAGACAGTCTGGGTAAACCAGGGCATATCCCAACCGTACAGGTAGGCGAGATCGTAGCAAGCGTGAAAACCTGCCATTGAAATCATCGTAAACCCGCGGACGGTATCAAAGATGGTGATGCGTTTTTGCATTACGAGAACCGGCGCATCAAGCCGACGACTTTGCCCAAAATAACGGGATTTGTTGCATAGATAGGCTCCATGGTGTCATTCTCAGGCTGTAGGCGTACGCGTCCCTGCTCCTTGTAGAACGTCTTGACGGTCGCTGAACCATCAATCATGGCCACGACGATTTCGCCGTTCATGGCACTCTTTTGTTCACGGACGATGATGTAATCGCCATTGAAGATGCCGACATTGATCATTGAGCTCCCATGCACCTCAAGGATAAAGGAACCCTGATCAGTGGCGATTTCGGTCGGGATAGTAAAAGTGTCTTCGATATTCTGCTCGGCCAGAATGGGAATCCCAGCCGCGACGCGACCAACGAGCGGTAGCGAGACCGTTCCGCGAGGTGCGGTGGGCTCGTCAGATTTAGAAATTGAGACAGAGGAGCCGTCCTCGTTAAAGAGTTCCAGGGCGCGCGGTTTGGTGGCATCGCGCTTGAGCAGCCCGCGCGCCTCCAAGGCAGATAAGTGGGCGTGCACGGTGCTGGGGGAGGAAAGGCCCACGGCAGATGCCATCTCGCGCACACTGGGCGGATAACCCTTCTCCTGCTGATATTCCTTGATGAAGTCGTAAATTTGCTGCTGACGCTTGGTAATTTTGCGAGCCATCAGGGCATCCTCTCTACCCATGTCAAACAAATGTTCGAATTTTGCTTGACAGGAACAACTGTTCGAAGATAATAATAACCGAACATTCGTTCTCGCGCTAGACATTTTTGTCCGCGCGGCTTGATAAAACTGTTCTCAGCAAAACACGCGAGAGGAGAACATGATGAACGCAACGAATATGGTCCAGGGAAACCTTGCCCTTAAACTCGAGACGCCTGCAGAACCTACTTTTACGGTTGTTCAGGGTGGCCGCTCCGGCTTTCAGCCTTTGACCGTAAAGCCTGCTCGCAATCAGCAGGCTGTAGTTGCGCCGGCCCGCGTTGCCCTGAAGGTTCCGACGATTGTCGCCGTTGCCGTTGCGCTTACGCTCTTCGTTGTCCTCGCTACGTCGGTCTTTAGCGCTCGTCACGCCGCGTATGCCGAGTCCGTTTCCAACGTTACCTACGAGACTATTCGCGTTCAGCCTGGTGATTCTCTTTGGTCGCTTGCCGAGGAATATCCTATCGAAGGCCTTTCCACGCAAGAGACTTCCGACATGATCCGTAACGTCAATCATCTGGAGCATGGTTCGCTCGCCGCCGGTGCGCATCTTAAGGTTCCTGCTCGTTCGTAATCATTATCGCGCTGCGCATGGTACCCTTGTTATCGTTTAAGAGGAGGTACCATGCGCTGTCCCAAATGTGGCAAGGCACATACCCGCGTCGTTGATTCCCGTATGCAGGAGTCAAATAACACCATTAAGCGCCGTCGCGAATGTTGTTCGTGTAACTATCGCTTTACAACGTTTGAGCGATGCGAAGACCCAATCGAGGTCATTAAGTCAGACGGAACCAAGCAGCGGTTCGATCGCAATAAGCTGCTCGTCGGCTTGATGCGCGCCACCATCAAGCGTGATATCGATACTAAGAAGCTCAATGAGATTATCGACGACATCGAGGTCGAGCTGCGCTCTCGCACGCTGACGGCCGTCACGTCCCATGAGTTGGGTGACATGGTGCTCAAGCGCTTGGCCAAGATCGACAAGGTGGCCTACATCCGCTTTGCCTCGGTCTACCGCGATTTCAAAGACGTCGATGAGTTTCTGCAAGAGCTCGACAAGCTAAGGTGATTCCATGCCCAACATTACCGTCAACATAAAGCGTCTCGACCCCACCGTCGAGCTTCCCAAATACGCCCATCCCACCGATGCCGGCTTGGATTTGCGCTCCAACGAGGACTGCGTCCTGAAGCCCTTCGAACGTCGTCTGGTCTCTACTGGGCTGGCCATCGCCTTGCCCGATGGCTACGCCGGCTTCGTCCAGCCCCGCAGCGGCTTGGCCATCAAGCAGGGCCTGTCTATAGTTAACACGCCGGGCCTCATCGACGCCCACTACCGAGGAGAACTCAAGGTTATCCTCATCAACCTGGACCCCTCCAACAACATCCAAATCAACAAAGGCGACCGCATAGCCCAACTCGTCATCCAAGAAGTCCCCACGGTCAACCTCATAGAGGTAGACGAACTAGACAAAACCGACCGAGGCAGCGGCGGCTTCGGCTCCAGCGGCGTCGCCTAGGGGCGCTCGTATCCCTCCCGCCCGTCTCTCACACATATCATTCCATGCTCAAACATTCTCGCTTCGCTTCGCTCGCTGCGAAACTGCGCGTGGAACGATATGTGAGAGAGGCAGGCGGGTGGCTACTCGCTTGAAAAAAATATTTACATTCTAGTTAGCCGACGCGACAAAGGAATAGTCTCTTTGTCGCGTCGGCTAACTGCATTTATCTTTTCCGGTCTCGCCTTTGTTGGTTCTACTGGAGGGGAATCTAGTTTAGCTGCTAGTACGTAAACGCAGCTTGCCTGTGGGGGCCTATATATCGTCCCGCGCGCAGTTTCGCAGCGCAGCGAGAATGTTTGAGCATGGGATGATATATAGGGGCCTCCCACAGGTAAGCGGACAGTCCAATGCTAGCGGATATGCGCGGGTTTTCCGCCCCAGTAGAAGCGGCAGAAGGCTCGTTTGCGCTTTTGGGGTTTGCCTACGAGCTCCATGGTTGCGATGGCTATATCTTCGGCTGCGTGGGGGCGGCGTAGTACTTCGCCGTTGATGAGTAGGGCTTTGAGTGATTCGGGATGATCGTGCAGATGGCGCAGGGTTACGATGAGTTCTCGTGCGGTGGTGACATGCATGCTGGCGCCCATTCCGGTGAGCATGGTGGTGTTGGCCTTTTCTTGACCATATGATTTGCCCAGCAGGATCATCGGCAGATGCGCGCATAGGCATTCGGTGACGGTGAGTCCGCCCGATTTGAGGATTGCCAGGTCGCAGCCGTGCATGAGGGCTGCCATATCGTCCACGTAGTCCAGAACCGTGACGTTTTCGAGCTTCATGGCGTCGAAGAGCGTCTTGAGGCGGGTGGCGTATTCCTCATCCTTGCCCGGCAAAAAGACAAAGTGCATGTCCTCGAAGCTGCGCAGGAAGGGGAGTGTGCGGTCCATCTCCGCGCGAAAGCGAACGTACGGTTGAGGCAAACTGGCACCGGCCATCACCAACACAACGGTCTTGTCAGCGGGGAGATTGAACTTCTCGAGTTCTTCCTCGCGATTGTAGTCCGTATCAAACCCGGCGCGAATGGGGATGCCTGTAATGCGGATTTTGGTCTCGGGAACTTTACGGGGGCGAAGTGTCTCGGCCATAAATTCGTTGGCTACGCAGAACAGATCGGTGTCCTTGTGGGGCCAAAAGCCTTCGACTTCATAGTCTGTTGGTACGCAGATGACGGGATAATCGATACCCGTGATGACGCGGGCACCCACAGCGACGTTGGCCGCCGTGATGTGTGTTGCGACCACGGCTATGGGCCTGCGGGTGCGGACATATTCGTTGAAGGCAGGGAACATAATACGTGACCATGCCGTGCCTCCGCCCCAGAGCAGATGTCCCGTAAACGTGTATCGCCAGGTTAGGTCATATATGGGACGCGTGGCGCCGGTAAACGAAGCTGCTGTTTTATTACCATCGAACCTAATACGTCCAAAATCGAGGATATCCAGGACTTCGATCTCAACATCCTCAGGGATTCCCTTGGTGCCGCTGATAAGGTCAAATGCTTGTGCAATCGCGTTGGCGGCGGCTTTGTGGCCCGATCCAACCGATGCGTGCACGATGGTTACTAGGGGTTTTTGTGCAGGTGAAACGGTCATTTGCTCCGGTTGGGGAGTAGCTTGCATGGGCAGGGGAGCGCTATTGCTCGTCTGCATTTGATCCATCGATAACTCCCCTTCAGCTTTGTTACGCGATTTATCATTGTAGTGCATGAGTGTCATGTTCACGTAAATTTGGGTATGAGCGCAAAGAACGCCAATCTTTCGACAGGAGGTCTCTTCATGACTACCCATCAGCCGATCGATGTTGCTATTATCGGCGGCGGCCCTGCGGGCTATGCTGCAGCCATTTACGCGGCGCGCGCCAACCTAACGACGACCGTGATTGAGCAGGGCATGTCGGGAGGACAGATCGCCACAACCAATGAGGTCGAGAACTATCCGGGCATTCCGCTACTGAGCGGCGCTGAACTCGGTGAGCGATTCCAACAACATGCAGAAGGCCTAGGGGCTCAGGTTGAATGGAGCATGGTGACGGGTGTCGATTACGATGCCGGCTCCAAATTGTTTACCGTTCATCACGATGTTGGTGATACGACGGCTAGGAGTGTTATCGCTTGCATGGGTGCCACGCCGCGTCCGGCAGGTTTCGCTGGCGAGGATACGTATCGCGGTCGTGGCGTTTCGTATTGCGCGACATGTGACGGCATGTTTTTCCGCGGCAAGCAGGTTTTTGTAATCGGTGGTGGCAATTCGGCATGCGAAGAGGCGCTGTTCCTGTCCGACATTGCCAGCAGTGTGACCATCGTGCTGCGCCGCGACCAGTTCCGTGCGCTCGATGGTGTTGTTCAGAAAGTACTCGCAAAGGACAATATTACAGTTAGGTACCAAACTAGTATTGTGGAGCTATCGGGCGAAGCCATGCCAACGACGATTACCTTTAAGGACAATGCATCCGGCGAGACTCATACCGAGTCATTTGAGCCCGGCTCGTTTGGCATCTTTGTCTTTACCGGAACGCAGCCCCATACCGAGCTTGTTGAGCATCTAGTCGATCTGGCGACTGATGGCGGCATTCTGACTGATGAATCCATGGCGACCCGCACGCCAGGTCTATTTGCCGCTGGCGATATCCGTTCCAAACGTTTACGCCAGGTTGTGACCGCTGTTTCGGACGGAGCCATAGCAGCAACGAGCGCATACACGTTTCTCCGTGGATAAGTACGATAATATATCTTATGTAAGGTTGCTATCTTTAAACAAAGTGGTTGGACGGTGTATCAATGTGCTGTCCAACCACTTTTACTTGCCGGGTATATGGTATGCAAAACTAGATAACCTAGAATACAATATAGAAAATGAACGGAGGACCCTTATGAACCACGCTAAACACGTTATTCCGATGTCTGATTCGTCGGTCAGCATTAAGCCTGAGGATATTCAGCCCACGGTGCTGCCCGATGCATTTATTCAGTCCGATATCGTGCGCAAACTCAATATGTTGAGTCTGCCGCGCTATGACCAGTTGCCAAATGTGACGCTCTACCGCGACCAGGTCATTGAGTATGTTGCGCTGTGGATGGAGCCGCTTTCCATTTGCGTTGAGCAGCCTATCATTACGCCATCGATGATCAATAACTACGTAAAGGTCGGCCTAGTGCCTGCTCCGGTCAAAAAGCAGTATGGTCGCGAGCAGATTGCGCGCCTGATTGCCATCTGCATCTTTAAGCAAGTGCTGCCAATTGCCGCGGTCCAGGCACTCTTTAATATCCAACGTTTGAGTTACGATGCCCCGACGGCATTCGATTATGTGGTCGATCAGCTCGAGGCATCGATTCGCGCGGCGTTTTCCGTCGAGCAGACGCCTGTTCCCGATACTGCGCATCAGGTAACGCGTGAGTCGCTGCTTGTTCGCAGCGCGGTATCGTCCTTCGTTTCGAAGGCGTATCTGATGAGCTATCTCAAGTTCAACGGGTTTAATAGCTAGTCGACGTATAAAGCGGGCGGGACAAAGAGCCATCTGTCGCTTTGTCCCGCCCGTATTTTTGCTTGATTGGACTTTATTTTCCCGAAGCTACGCCCATGCCGTATCCGATGATGAGGCCGTGCATCTCGGCGTAATAGGAATCCAAGCCGTTGCAGGGCATGATGATGGTCTTGGAGCCGGGCCAATGCTCGACTATGCGGTCAGTAAGCGCCTGGGCTCCAGCTTCGTTCTCAACGTGATCGATGATGACCTCGCCGCCAGTAAAACCCTCGGCTTCCATGGTGTCGATGATTTTGTTGAGCATCTTCTTTTCGCCACGCGTGTGCCCGACGAGTTCGATTTTACCGGCCTCACTCGCCGTGCCCAAAATGCGGATATTGAGCTTGTTGGCAATGACGCCGGCTGCCTTAGGGATACGTCCGGCTTTGGCGAGGTTTTCGTAATTGCACAAACTGAAGAGGATTTTGCTGTTCTGTTCAAGGCTATCGAAGTATGCGCAAGCATCCTCGAATGAGACATTTGGATTGCTTGCAAGATAGCGGTCGAACAGCAAGAAAATTAGGTCCATTTTGCCGCCAGCTGCGCGTGAATTGACTAGATGAATCTGTCGGTCGGGCTCCTCGGCAAGAACCATATCGCGAGCCGTGGCTGCCGCGTTGTAGCTGCCAGACACGCCCTCAGAGATCGGCATGCAGATGGTCTTGTCTGCCAATTTGAAGAGCTCGGCCCACTCTCCTACGCTGGGACAAGCGCTCGAAGAAGCGTTCGTCTCCGCCTGAACAGCGCAGTTGAGCTCATGCACATCGAGCGAAAGGTCATCGACGAATTCACGCTCCCCCACTCGAATTTTGAGGGGCGCAAATGCAAAGGTGGTATGGGGTGCGGTCGGTTGCCAATCGCGGAGGTTGCAGCTTGAATCTGAGATAAGTGCCCAGCTCATAGAGGGTCCTTTCTAATTGCTCCCATACAATTATAGCCTTCTTGCTGACCGATTGGGCCGCTATCTAGTATTCAAAACTAGATAGCGGCTTGCACTAAAGGCAAAAGAATGGACCCCATGACTTAAAGTCACGAGGTCCACATTCACACGCTGTGTAAGATGACTTAGTAACGCACGAAGATATAGTTGTTGTTCATGCCAGCGGCAACGGAGCTGATGATAACACCCGTGTTGTAGTCGGAAGCATGAATCATCTGTCCACCACCGATGTAAATGCCGGTGTGGTACGAGTTGACCACAACGTCACCAGGCTGCGGATCGGACACACGCGTCCAGCCCATAAAGGTACCCGTGGTGCCCAGGCGGCAATAGCGACCAGTGAGGCAATAGCTAACAAAACCAGAGCAGTCGAAGCTGTTCGGGCCAATTCCGCCCCAGGAATAAGCACAACCAAGCTTACTGTATGCACGCGAGACAACAGAACCGCCGTCGACGGATTGACTCGGAGCGGAAGGCGTCGGAGCCGGAGGAGGCGTGGAGGGCTGCGGCTCCGGAGCAGGTGTCGGCGTAGGAGCCGGAGTGTTGCCGCCCTGGTTGTTGTTATTGCTGGTCTGGCCACCGTTGTTGGTGTTCTCGGTCGTACCGGCAGTCTCGTTGCTCACCGTGGCCTTCTCGGCGGTGCTGGCGTTGATGCCGGCCTGCAGCGCGGCGTTGGCCTCGGCCTCGGCGGCAAGCTCGGCCTGCAGCTGCGAATCCAGGGAGTTTACGACGTTCTGGGCTTCAGCCTGCTGGGCGTTAAGCTCGTCGACCTTCTTTTGCGTGGCGGCGACGTTCTTTTCCTGCTCGGACTGCTTATCGGTGAGCTGCTGCTTAAGCTCCTTGACCTCTTGAATGGTCTGAGCCTGCTTATCGGAAACTTTGCCGTAGTAGAACAGACGGTTGAGCATATCGCTCAGGTCGTCGACGCCCGTCAGAACCTGAAGTAGGCTCAGGCCACCGGTCTTGTACTCGCCTGCCACGTAGGTGGAAAGCTTGGCCTGGCCATCGGCGATCTCCTGCTGCTTTTGCGTGATCTCGCCGGCAGTCTGATCGAGTGCCTGCGTCTGCGTGGCGAGCTCATCGTAAATCTGCTGGGTTTGGGTACCGATCTGCTCGAGCTTCGTACGAGCAGCGGCAAGGTCGGATGCGGTATCGGCGTAGGCAGGAGCCGCGAGGCCCAAGCCCAAAACACAAGCGAGGGTTGCCGTAGCAGCGCAGCGTGCCATGTTTTTGTGCGTGTTTGCTGTGCGCATGTAGCTTCCTTTCCAGTAACTAAGGGTAACGGCTAGTCCACCGTCACCAGGCTAAAGAGCTCCACATCGTCATCAGACGGCGTGAGCTTCTCGCGCGGGTTGAGAAACGCAAGCTCAAGGATACAACCGTAACCGACAAGCTTTGCGCCCATATCTCGCACCAGTTTACCTGTTGCCTCGACGGTTCCGCCCGTCGCGACCAAGTCGTCCAGAATCAACACGGTATCTTTAGAGCTGATAGCGTCGGCATGGATCTCAATTGAATCGGTGCCGTACTCGAGCTCGTAGCTCTGGCTTACGGTCTCGCGCGGCAGCTTGCCCGGTTTACGTGCGGGAACAAAGCCAGCGCCAAGGGCTACAGCCACCGGTACGCCAACCATAAAGCCGCGAGCCTCGGGACCCACGACCTTGGTGATTCCCATGCCGGCAAAGTGCTCGGCGAGGGCATCGGTCATGGCTTTGAGCGCCTCGGGATTGCCAAAGAGTGGCGTGATGTCCTTAAAGATGACTCCGGGCTCGGGATAGTCGGGGATATCGACGATTTGAGATTCGAAGTCGTACATTACATGACCTTTCAATGGGTTGCCGAAATTTCAGCAGCGGTTATATGCCCGCGGTGGCGGTGCCGGATTGCGAAGGGGCGACGACCTTGAGCGGCTTTACGAGAGAATCCTCGTGCGAAGCCGGCGCGGCTGTCTCTTCGTTTTTGGCCTTGGTGGACTCGGAGCGAGTGATTTCCTCATCGAGTGCATCGATGTCGGCGTCCTCGACCACGGCGTTGAGCGACTCAAAAACGCGGTTCTTGAGCAACGCAGTGTGTACACCTTCCGTCAGGTCGTGAAGCTTCTTAAACGCACGCTCGAGCTTGGCGTCGCGCTCGTCATCGGAGGTATCCATTCCGAGCATGCTCACGAGCACCTGCTCAAACATCGAGGACTCGCGGTTGGCAGAAGACACGTACTGACGCAGGTTGCGCGGCTCGATATGGAAGCGTGACAGCTCGGAGCAGTAGCGAATGATCGGAAAATCGCGACCATCGACAAGCTCACGATTTTGCGGGCTCTTGATGATGCGAATGAGGTCGTTCTCGGCGAGCGAGCGGATAAACGAAATCTCGACGCCCAGCATATCGGGAATGGTCTCAATGGGATGCAGCTTTTGCTTAGTCTCTTTGGGCTCCGTCTTGAGCGGAACATCGGACAGCAAGCCCACCTCGTAAGCGAGCGTAGACAGGTCCGTGGCGTTTTCCAGGCGCTGCTTGATCACGTTGAGCGGCATGTAGCGAGTCTTCTGCAGGTGCAGAATGACCTCCAGGCGGTCAACGTCCTCCTTGGAGTACTGACGATAGCCCTTAGGCGTGCGATGAGGGGTGATGAGCCCCTCATCTTCGAGAAATCTAATTTTTGAGTTCGAAAGATCGGGGTATGCGCCTCGAAGTAGATTGACGACCTGGCCGATACTCAGATAGTTGCGTTCGGCCATGCCCTACTCACCGGTTTCGATGCGCTCCGGCGTGCTCTCGTGATAGATGAGCGTAAACGTACCGATCTGGACGGAAGAGCCATCGTGCAGCGGTGCGCCGTTGACGATGGCGCCGTCAACCCAAGTACCGTTGAGCGAGCCCAGGTCCTCGATGCGGGCACCCAGACCCTCGCGAATAATGCGCGCGTGGCTACGCGACACGGTCATGTCGTTGAGGAAGATGCCGTTAGCGGGATCGCGCCCGATGGTGGTCACATTGTCCTCGAGCTCAAAGGCGGCACCGGTCTGCGGGCCCTTGACGATAGACAACACGGGAGCGGTGATGTGCACGTTGGCCATGAGGTCGGGAACGGTGACATCGCTCGAAGGAACGCGGAAAACGCAAGTGGCGTCTGAGGCCTTACCGTTCTGAGGCATATTGTTAACCATGTTGTCCATGACAACCCCTAACTTAACGCGGACATGCCGCAAAAAATGTACTGTACGTAATCATACCCCAATGGCTTAGTCTTCGATTTCGGGGTTAAGAAAGTCGATGTCTTCGTCCTCTGGATGCGCCACGGCTTGTTTAATGGCTGCTCCACCCTTAATGGAATAAATGACGGCGGTGAGCATGGAGAAGATGACGCCGCCGTACACAAAGAAGATGCCAAGCGGTACCGGGCTGCCGTTGAGGCCCGGGAAGGCCGTGAACGTAGCGGGCAGCAGATGCCAGCCATCCACAGTGGGAAAGCCTAGCAGCATGAGCGAGAAGCCGGTCATGAGCAGCGCCGTCGCAATCTTGCCGGGAAATACTACGTCGATGGGGCGGCGGTGATAGTGGCGTACGATGAGCGTGCCGATTCCCAGGTAGATATCGCGCCCGATGATGAGCACGCAGACCCAGATGGGAAGCTCGCCGCGAACCACTAGGCCCAACACGCCGGTAAATAGCAGCGCACGGTCGCAGATGGGATCCATAACCTTGCCGAGCCACGAGACCGTTTTGGTCATGCGGGCAATCTGGCCGTCCATCCAGTCGGTGGAGGCCGCGATGGCATAGATGACGATGGCGACAACGCGATTGTTATCCGTCACAAACAGGTATAGGAAGACCAGCGTGAGGATCAGGCGCGTGAAGGTAATGAAATTGGAGATCGTGAAGATCTTATTCGACGGGTAATCGGAGGTGCCGATAAGCTCCTTTTTGATCTTCTTTTTGATGCCCACAGGACTCCCCCGCTGGTAAACGACAAAACCTTCGATACTATACCCGTTCTGGCGATGTCTATCCAGCGTAAGCATAGAGAGTCCAGACATGTGGAGGACGGTATCGGGCGGGATGTCTATCGCTTTTGTGTACATCAGCCTCCGAAAACGACATTTTTCAGCATCTTTGGTGGCCGATGCACACGTTTTGATTCGGTGGTTACATCGATCGGGAAAGTTGTTGCTTTAAGCAAATGCGTGCGGGTCGAGAAGGGCTGGCGCCAAAAGAGTCCAACGGTCGTTACGGCTTCGTTAGAAACGCGCCCCACCATGGATGGTGAACCCGAAAGATAAGGCGAGCGGGCACGGTGGCTCGGCCCGCGCGCCCGGAAGAGAAAGGACGAACCCATGGGTTACATGCTCGAGACGCGCGGGCTCACCAAGCGCTTCGGCCGCGGCGACCAGGCGCAGGACGCCGTGGCCGACGTGAGCCTTCATATCCGCGAGGGCGAGGTGTACGGGCTGCTCGGCCCCAACGGCGCCGGCAAGTCGACAACGCTCAAGATGATCTGCGGGATGCTGCGGCCGACGGCCGGGGAGATCCTCTTTGCCGGGCACGCCTGGCGCCGCGAGGACCTCTATGCAATCGGCAGCCTCATCGAGGAGGCGCCGCTCTACCCCAACCTCACCGCGCGCGAGAACCTGCGCGTGCGCACCACGCTGCTGGGCCTTCCCGAGAGCCGCATAGATGAGGTACTCGCCGCCGTGGACCTCGCGGACACCGGGAAGAAGCGCGCCGGGCGCTTCTCGATGGGCATGCGGCAGCGCCTGGGCATTGCAGCGGCACTTTTGAATATGCCTGAATTTCTGATTCTGGAT
>ENA-ORSQ01000475-ORSQ01000475.1-human-gut-metagenome-genome-assembly--contig:-NODE-475-length-27170-cov-8.309165_pt1 | contig 27170 bp, 20 predicted proteins | sample MGYA00241900_ERZ509164 | MGnify/ENA primary metagenome ERZ509164 (study PRJEB26280, sample SAMEA2338807) | human gut metagenome | biome: human gut; feature: human-associated habitat; material: faeces...
GGCTGCCGCCCCTGCTGGCGGAGACGATGGCCGGCGTGGACAACTTCAAGCTGGTCATGAACGACGTGCTCAAGGTGGACCTGAAGGCCCTCATCGCCGAGGAGTTCCCCGGAATGCCGGTGGCCGTCTGCGCGAACCTGCCCTATTACATCACCAGCCCCATCGTCATGAAGCTGCTGGGCGACCGCCTCCCGGTGGAGAGCCTGACCGTCATGGTCCAGAAAGAGGCCGCCGACCGGCTGGCCGCAGCCCCCGGCACCCGCGCTTCCAGCGCCATCAGCTGTGCGGTGAGCTACTACGCCCAGTCGAAGATGATGTTCACCGCCGCGCCGGGCAGCTTCTACCCGGCCCCCAAGGTGACCAGCGCCGTGGTTCGGATGGACATCCGCCCCACCCCCGCCGTGGAGGTGGCCGATGAGGAGGGCTATTTTGCCCTCATCCGCGCCGCCTTCGGCCAGCGCCGCAAGACCGCCGCCAACGCCATCGCCAGCGGCCTTTCCCGCCCCAAGGAGGGCGTCATCGCCGCCATCGAGGCTGCGGGTTTCGACGCCCGCATCCGCCCCGAGGCCCTGACCCTCGAGGACTTCGCTGCCGTACAGCGGGAGCTGAAGTAAGATTTTATCAGAATAAAACGCCAAGGCCCTCGCAGTTTGGAACAGAACTGCGGGGGCCTTGGTCGTTATGTGGAAGGAATGGAGGATGGTAATGTGCTTACCTCAGCAGTGCGGAGTGGTCTGCGCCGTCCACAGTGAAGGTGGCGGTGGAGCCGCTGTGGCTGAGGGTGAAAGGCGTATCGCCCGCACCGAGGGCTGCAACATCGGAGAGGGAGAGGGTAGAAGTGCAGCGTTTTGACGTTCTCGCCGTTCTCGTCGTCCTCTACGAGCTTCACGAGGCCCAGCTTGTTGTTTTATCCATGAGGTGGATGACCTCGTCCAGCAGCTTTTTGCCGTCGCGGCTTCGGATGGAATTGTCGGCGTCGGTGGCCGGGGTCGGACAAAGATATTGACAAGCGGGGAGGTTTCTGGTATTCTACTAAAGTACCCTGTGCAAACGATACTCGCTGGTGTGGCGCAATGGCAGCGCAACTGATTTGTAATCAGTGGGTTGCAGGTTCAACTCCTGTCACCAGCTCCAAGAAAAATCCTACGATATGCCGCTATAATGGCGGCGTGTATCGTGGGATTTTTGCTTTTATATGCGCTGCAAATCTATCAGAATGTGCCTTGTTTGTGCCTTATTGCTCAAAAAATGCCTTGTAGGAGTGTTCTAACAGTAGGCAAAAGAAAACCACCCGGCGGAGCAAAAACGCAGCAGCGTATTCATTCAGCGGGTGGAACGGTGTAAAAACAGATGGGAGCGCCAGAGGAACAAGGAATCTCTTCCCATGGTAGAGGCAGTAGAACGATTTGCAATGTCACCTATTTCTCCGTATACAGTATATCACAACGGAAGTGCAGAATCCATTGACAGAACGGACAGTGTTAAACCGTGAATATTGTGCATTTTTACACTGTTCAACAAGAGATAAAAGTGCTATAATAAGCATGGGGAAGTATAGACTATGAACAATACCCCCCACCGGAAAAGAGGTTGAATATGCTGTCTGATTCGAAGAAAAAAGCAAATGCCAAGTGGGACAAGGCCAACATGATGATTTTAGGCTGCAAGGTGCGCAAGGATTTTGCAGCTCAATTCCGGGAGGCTTGTACCGCGGTGGGAACAACGCCCAACGCGGTACTGAAACAGGCGGCAGAACAGTTTTTGAAAGAACACCCCGTGCCAAAGGGCGAACCCGCCGGGGAAGAATGCGCATAATATCCACACGAAAGGATGGGTGTAGAATGAGCACAAGAGAATTAGCACAAACCCTGCTGGATCAGGTACCAGAAAGCAAGCTGCTGTATGTTGTCGCATATCTTCAGGGCGTGACAACGCCGGAGGTTGCCGAGATTCCCAACGCAGAGACACTGGAAGCATTTGAAGAACTGGACAATGGCGGCGGTCACACCTATACCGGCCCCGTTGAAAACCTGATTAGTTCGCTGCTGGAGGATGAAAGTGCTTGAAGTAAAGTACTCCACCAAGTTCAAGAAGGATTTGAAGGTGTGCCAGAAGCGGCATTATGACATGGCCAAACTCCAGCAGATCATTAACGTGTTAGCCATTCCGGCAGCACCTCCACCTCAAAACAAAGACCACAGCTTGACAGGCAGCTATATCCCCCACCGGGAATGTCACATTCAGCCGGATTGGCTGCTGGTTTACTACCAGACGGAAACAGAGCTGTATCTGTATCGCACCGGTACGCACTCTGATCTGTTTGGCCTGTGAGGTAGGCGGCTATGATTTGCCAGCTATGCAAAGGCGAAATGAAGCCCAGCACGACCATTCACACGGTTCAGCTGAAGAACTGTGTTGTAGTCATCAAGAATGTGCCCTGCCTGAAGTGCGAACAGTGCGGCGAGGTCGTTCTGTCAGCTGACACGGTGGAGAAGATAGAGCACATCTTGCAGACGGTCGAAAAGGCCGTGGCAGAGATCACCGTTGTGAACTTCCCGGATTGTGCAGCATAACGCCCGGTGAATAGAATCAGAAAAAAAGAGGTCAAGGCCTGATGAAGCGGGTCTTGACCTCTTTTCGCTCTAATAGCCTGCATCCAGCGGGTGCAGATCCGTGGGTTTGGGATTCTTCCCAACAAGTTCTTGCAACGCAAGGGGCCGTGTATATACATGGCCATTGCTTGCAAGAGCAGCGTATTGTATATACGTCTGCCCTGCTTGCTGGTACAATGTCATCGATGAAACAAAAATAGTTTCATCAAAGACGGTTATATGGTTGTGTCGATTTCCAAAAAATAGTAATATTGAAGTACTAACTGGGGCTGAAAGTGGCAAAACTGCTTGCTTGGTTTCCATTCAGGAATTACTAACAGCGTAGACCGTCCGTTCGCTTCGTAAAAGATTCAATGTTTTGATTGGTTGGGTCGGCACAACCGTTACCCGTGTCAACAACGCGCCTGTTACTTTTGCGAAGAAGCGAAACTGCCCTGAAAGGAGAGGTGTATATGAGTTATTGTCCGGTAGCTGGAATTGATGTCAGCAAACGATTCAGTGATATGTGCATTTTGTCGCCAGACAACAAAATCTTTGCGCAAGAAAAGATTTATCACGACGAAACATCGATAAATCGAGCGAACGCCCTACTCCAAAAGGCTGAGCGGCTTTTTTTCAGGAAGCCTGTTATTGTGATGGAGTCCACTTCACACTACCATTTGATCCTCTTTCAATTTTTCTCAGAGCATGGATATGACGTGATCGTGGTGAATCCACTTCAAAGCAATTCGATGAAGGACTTCTCTATCAGAAAGAGGAAAACCGATCGTGTGGATGCCTTCAAACTGGCAATGATGTATCGAACAAAGACATTGCGTCCTTCCAAAATTCCTCAAACGGCAACGCGTGCGCTACGCCAGCTCTGCAGACATCGTGCGGAATTGTTGAACGACGTTTCGAGTTATAAAAACCGATTAACAGCCCTTTTGGATCAGACCTTTCCGGGCTATGATAAGGTCTTTTCCGATGTGGGAGGCGTCACTTCTTGCGCTGTGCTTGTACGTTTTCCAACGCCGACCATTTTGCTTGTGGAGGAAGAATCAGAACTGGTTGAAGTGATTGCTTCTGCAAGCAAGTCTGGTTATAGTTTTGCTAAAAAGAAAGCTGGATTGCTAATCTCCGCAGCACAAAAAGCGCAGGCATGGGGGATTCATTCATGTGCCGATGAGACACTCATTGTGTGTACCATTCAAATGCTTCGTACATTGTCCGAGAGTGTGCTTCAAATAGAAACCGCAATAGATAATTTGCTGGCTCAGATAAAAGAAATGCGAAATAACGTTTCTTTACTGCAAAGCATCCCTGGTATTGGTAGTCATTCGGCAGCCCTTTTACTAGGAGAAATCGGAGATATCTCGTTGTTCAAAAAGCCGAAACAGCTTGCGGCATATTTTGGTTTAGACCCAACAGAGCGGCAATCCGGATCATTCAGAGGAACAAAGAACAAGCTCTCAAAACGTGGCTCTCCCTATGCAAGAGCTGCACTTCACATGGGAGTGGTTAATTCGATTTGTAAGCGCGGAAAGGACTCTGCAGCGAACCCCGTACTGCTCAGTTATTATGAAAAGAAATGTAAAAACAAACCGGCAAAGGTTGCTCAAGCAGCGTCAATGCACAAACTGGTCTTTATAGTCTTTGCAGTCTTGCGTGACCAGAAGCCCTTCGAACTGAAAACGCCAGAGCAGCATGCTGTTGAACAGGGATTTGTAAAAGCAGCCTGAAGTTTTTGAGAGATTCAAGCCCTGAAACAAACACAGGGCCTTATTTGGTATGCGAAAAATTCGAATTTGGCATCTTTCACTGCCCTTGTTCTTTACTTGGTGTAAGCGATGGCAGGGCTATAAGTGATGAATACCGAACTCAAACCGTTCGATTTCGTTCTTATTGGCTACCTGTGCTATTGACTTTGCTTAATTGGTCTACAATTGTGTTGGTTCTGAAAGATTATACACCCTAGAAGAAAATCACAGCTACAGGTATCAATGTTAGAGTATTCATTTAGTGGCCTCTATTTTGTTTTTAGCTTGAGTATGATAGAATAAAAGCATGTGAAAATAATCTTTGATTGGAGTGACTGGAGTGATTCGAGTACAATGGGAGTTGGAAGAGGCAGTTGCATTGTTTGATGTGTATTTCAAAAATGGTGCATCACTATCGATTCCGGAAGAAAAGCTGTCAGAAATATCGAAAGCATATCATAACCGAGCAAACCAGCTTGGTCTTGTTGTAGATGAAAAATTTAGAAATCTTAATGGTCTAAAAATGCAAATTGGCTGCATTCACTATGTTGTAACACAGGGAAAGAGTGGTTTGTCTGGAGCGAGCAGTCTTTTTTACAAGACGTATGAACTGTTCAGAAATGAACCGGCTCGTTTCCGGAAAATAGCAGATGACTTTCATGAGAAATATTATGAATGAGTAGAAAAGATCGTTTCTGGGAAATCAACAGAAATAGATGGCATTATTTGTAACACTGTCAATTGAAGTAAGGTGTATGAACTGATATAATGATTTTTATAGAATGTGTTGAGGGTGAATAAAATACACTGATTCGTAGAAACAACATCCGAAGATAATGAAAGTTTGTTAGGAGAATGCACTGTGGCTAAAATGATCGATGATAAGCCATCTTTTCATGGCGAAGCAAAAACCTGGGAAAGCTTTCAAAAACTTCTGCCAATGGAGGCGATTGTCTACAACAATCGCGAAATCAATGGCCGTGAGTTTGACTTCTGCATTCTGTGGGAGGGCATGGGCATCTTTGTGGTTGAAGTAAAAGGGTGGTTGGCAGACAAGGTGACGGTACTTGGCGTAGACAACATCCTCGTGGACGGATATGATCAACCGCAGAAATCTCCCAAAAAACAGGCTCGTGCTTACCGGTTTGAATTGCTTAACAAGATTGTACGGAAATACAATGTCAGCCCGATTGTAATGGATCTGGTGTGCTATCCGTTTATTAGCCGACAGGAGTACCATGAACAGCATTTGGATATTGTTTCGGAGAACGATTTCACACTTTGCAAGGAAGATTTGGAAAATGCAGACATGCTGACCGCAAAATTCTGCGCTGCGTACAACACGGCAAGATTTATTCCTCATGCAGAACTGACGAGAGAGCTTGTCGGAAAACTTCGCTGCGCATGGGAACCAGCTTACGTCGAAGAATATATGCAGGTGAACAAGGAAGAAAAACAACACTACTCTGTCCTTTCTATCCTACTGGCTGATACTTCGCAAAGAACATTAGAATGGATCGTTTCAGATTATTTTACTGGGACAAAAAGAATTGTTTTTGTCGAAGACGGGCAACAATTTGAAACATTGAAAAATCTTTTTGATGCTATGTTCAAAAAGAAAAACATTCAACCCGACAGGAATACGCTGTCGATTGGATATACAGAAGGCCTACCAAGTGATGCGCATAGTTTGAAGACATTCCAGTTGGAGGTTTATTGGGTTCCGGAACTCAAATCTGTCAGCAAGAAGGAAATCGAAATTGAAGAGGGCGAGTATACGGAAGAGGAGGCACTCGTTCTAAAGGAGCTTTCTGAAAAAACATCATTTAATTTCCAACAATATCGGGTAGAACATGCACCAGTCGAAAAGAACACGTTGGTAGAAGCAGGTGCAGGAACCGGAAAAACTTATTCGATGGTATCCCGTGTGGCTTTTCTATGTGGAAAAAAGCTGGAACCAATTTCTGATTTGGCAGAAGAAATTGCGATGGTGACGTTTACGAACGATGCAGCTGTGAATATGAAGAAAAGACTGAAACAGCTGTTTGTAAATTATTTTGTGTTGACGGGTAAACAGGAATACCTCAAATTTGTGGACGATGCCGACCGTGCGAATATTTCGACAATTCATCGGTATTCTATAGAACTGCTGCGGAATATGCCACTGTACACAGGGCTTGGAACGGATTTTAAAATAACTTCAAACGAATACCAGCGGGGAAAAATCTACGATAAATATATGAATCTCTTTCTTGAAAAACAAAAAGAGGAAAATGAAAATTTTGTTAATGAGATTGCAGTTGCCGTTTACGATTTAAAGAAAAAGCTGATGAATGTTGCTGACCGTCTTCAGGATAAAAGTGTCGACCTTGCGCAAATCAGAAAATCTGAGCTGGGCGTGCCGACGGAACGGACAGTCCCATTTTTCAACGATTTGATCGAACAGGTTCTCATTCCAGCAGAAACGGAATACGCTGCGATGCTGCATAAGGCAAAGGGCATGGACTTAAAAGAGTGTATTGTGATGCTGAACCGCGTTCTTGAACAGCTGACAGGACGGATTCGCTTTTTAAAGACACGGTACCTTTTTGTAGATGAGTTCCAAGATACGGATGATAAACAGATTCAGACGTTCCAGAGACTTCAGAAAGCGATGCCGGAAAAATGCCGATTTTTTGTGGTAGGCGATTTGAAACAAAGCATTTACCGATTCCGTGGCGCAAAGCTCAGTGCATTTGAACAGCTGAAAGCAAATAGTATGTTTGATTGGTGCATTGAACATCTGACGATCAATTATCGGACAGATGGAAGGCTGCTGAGATTATATGAGCCACTGTTAAGTAAAATGGGAAACGAGGGTTTTCTGCCCTACCAGCCGGAACTTGACTGTCTAACGAGTGATGTTCAGACGGGTGCAAAAGATACAGAACTTTTCATGGAAATTCCATGTCACGGTAAGGATCAAGACCGATTCTTTGCTTTATGCGTGGATACTATTCTTGCACAGAAGCAGAGAATAGAAGAACTAATGAAACAACATAGGATGACATCAGAGGAGCGCACAATTGCAGTTCTTGTCCGAAAAAATTGGCAAGTGAATAAAATTGTGTCTGCTGCCAAGGAAAAAGGAATTGATGTGGAGGTGCAATCTGGAGGCGATCTTTTTCAGAGAGATTCAACAATGGACCTGTATAGGTTGGTTCTTGGATTGAATAACTGTAGGGATTCTGTTTGCCTTGTGAATTTACTGGAATCTCACTTTTCGGATATGCAGCTAGATTATCAAAACCTTCGAGGACTGCAGGACGACCAACGGGCAGATGCTTTGCAGGCGGCACTGAACCATCTGTTCTCCGAGCGGATGGGAAAAACCTGGGAGAGCGTTGTGAATGAAATTCATGCAAGGCCGGTTCTCTATGTACTGAAAAAGATTTATGACGCATTTCAGCCATGGAAGACGTATCAGGATCAGGATGAACAGCGTGCGTATGTGGCCAACTATGAATACCTGATGGAACTGCTGGTTCGCAATTTCCGTGTAGACACACTTACCCTGAATCAGATTGCAGAATATCTGCGTGTCAATATTGTTACGAGGCAGGAACGATTGGCAAGGGAAGATTCTATTGAAAATGCAGGCGTCAGAATCTTGTGTACAACAGTTCATAAGTCGAAGGGTCTGGAATACGGAACCGTGATTCTTCCATACACTGGAGAGGAAATCGGCGACATCAGGATGATCAAGTTGGATGCAAGCTATTCGGAGTCAAAACTCGCATATAGAGTTTTGTTTGAAAATCAGCTTCGTGAACAAAATTCTAATTATGATCCTCGCAATGAGGTCGATGAACAAATTGCGGAGGAGACGCGTGTTTTGTATGTTGCATTAACACGTGCGATTCGAAACTGTATCTGGATGAAAGATCTTGACAGCTGCGCAGCAATAAGCTGGGGGTCCTTACTGGAGGGATAAAATGTCAATTAAAATCTATACATATCAGGATCCGTATAGGCTGAATGCAGAACCGTTTTGGAAAGAGATTACAAACTGCCCATATTTCTGCGTTTCTCAGACGCTTGTCAATGGACTGAAAGGTCTATATAGGGCGGACTTTCAGCAGGGGCGAGTTACAACGGTTAAGAACCTCACGGATTCGATTTTTGAACAGTGGGAGAGCACAGAGTGTATCATAAAACAACATGCAGATTTGGATAATCTGGTCAAAGCTGGTGCGTTGGCGGTTTTGAAAGAACCGATGCAGCACAATCTTGCCGATGTTCTGAGCTTTAATCGTGAAAATATATTCCAGAGCATTCGGGTTATGGCAGAATTGAATATCAATCTGGATGAGATTCGGATGGAGGAGCTGACACAGGAACAGGGGCTTGTCGTCACTCTTTATAAAAGGCTGATGGCATCGGAAAAGCATACGGATTTTGTACTGGAAACGGATTTTGGGCCAGAAGAACTGGATGCAGCGCTGGTGCGTGCAATGCAAAAAGCAAAGGATGGGTTTGATGCGTCTTCGCTGCAGAAAGACCGGGTAGTGATCCATGGAGTACATCAGTTTACTCCGATTATGTTGCGTGCGATTGAAACGATTGCACGGTATAAAGAAGTGATTCTGCTGTTTCCCTATCAGCAACAATATAAGAATGTATATCAGACTTGGGTTAATATTTATTCTGCATTTGATAGTCAGTCGCAGAATTTTGGAGGGATGGATCGGGGCTTGGTATGGGCAGATGCCTCCAGAAATTCGGCAAATATCCTTGCAGACCGGATTGGTAGACTGATGGAGGGCAGGCTGGAAAGCTTGTCACCGACCTCGTTTGATGTAATTGAATTCGATAATGTTACAGAGTTTGCAGACTATGCGGCGAATATATTTGAACGCGCTGTACAGAAGAATCCGTCGAGCCCGATGAGCGGAATGTCAGAGCAAATTTATGCGGCAGACAGCTCTGTGAATAATATTCTAAAGGTTTATTTTCCGGAACAATTTGGAGAACGAAAATTTCTTGACTATCCACTTGGCCATTTTTTTCTTGCAATTGCAAACATGTGGGATGCAAAGAAGGATGAAATGGTCGTTGCAAATCTCGATGACATGAAGGAGTGCCTCAATGCGGGAATTCTTGAAGAGGAATATACAGGACAACTCTATTCCATCTTTAAAAGGGCAGAACCGGCATTTGATGGGTGCAGGTCAGTTGAAGAATTGCTGAAACGGTTAGACCGCATAGAGCGAAATATAAAACGATCCTATCAGCCTGAAACACAGGAGATCTTGAGCCACGTTTCGTATTATGCTCTTTCAAATAAAGAGCGAACGATTCTCAGAAATGCACTGAAGGAATTGGAAGAACTTGCTAGTTACTTTTACGAGGACTTTGAAAATAAACCGCATAATTTTAAAGATTTCTATAAGCGGTTGAAACGGTATCTGCAGGAGGAGATTATCGACGCAAAGCAGCTAAATGATGATTTTTTAGATATTGTACATCGTGTTCTGGAAAGATTGAATGAGGTTGAGGATATTGATGCGTCGGCATCATTTGAATGTCTGAAATCTACGATGTCGGTTTATTTGACTCAGGAAGCGCGCCCTGAGAAAAGTGCGCACTGGATTGTCCGAAATTTTGAGCAGATTGATGGTGATATTCTGAGATCAAAGCTTGATGCTGCCGGAGAAAAATGCTATCATTTTGCCTGCCTTTCTGATGCAGATCTCAATACAGTAAAAGTACCGGAATTTCCATGGCCATTGGATGAGGCTTTTTTCGAAGTCGCACAAAATCCTGTGGACTGGAAATATCAAGTCTATGTCAACGCACGCAGAGAACAAAAAAATTTCAGACGGTACGCGCTCTTGTATGGATTGGAGTTCAACAGATGTAATTTTAAATTGAGCTATGTGAGGCAGGACCGCGAGAAGGATCAGGAACTGTATTACGTTCTTAAACTCCTAGGAGCGCATATTGTGCCTTATCGTGAAATGAGGATCGGAGAGCAGCTTGCGCCGGTTTCACATTTTACTCTGCAAGGTGCAGTTGGTGGAAATTATAATGAGTTTGATTACAGTCGTTATAAGATATGTAAGTACCGTTTTTTATTGGAAACGATTATAGAAGGCGATACTATTTATAAAGATCCATTCTTATTGACTAAATATCTGGAGGTTCTGCTTGAAAACAATGTGCGGGAGCGTTGCGCAGGCTATCCTGCCAGCGAAACACTCCTTCAGGAAGCAATTGATGAGTCGTATGCAGAATTGAAGAAATATTTTCCCTTTGTCCTGACAGCAAATCAAATTGATGTAGTCTGGAATATCCGCAGACGACTCCTTGGAATAAAGACAAAAAGCTTTCCTCAGTTAACAAGCGCGGACCGACGAGAAATGATGCTGCGAGAACTCTTTATTTTCAAACAGCTGAAGAATCAGCAGTTGGATCGTGGAAATGTTTTGCAGGGGAAATTTGACATGCCATCAATAGATCACATGAAGCAAACGCTATCTGTCGAGGCTTTGCGACAGGTGAAATTTGAAAAATCACCGGATGTATGGTGTCAATACTGCTCGAACAGGGATGTTTGTGCAGCATGCTATGCCACCGCAAAATTGTGAGACGGGGAAATTTTTATGCTTGAAAAAAGAATGTATGTGCGCTTTCCGGCGGATGCGGAAAGTATTTCCGATCCACGTGTTTTTATGTGCGGTCAAATTGCGGAAATTGACGAGTTTAAAAAGACTGTTACAATAAAGATCCATGATCCGTTTGAGTATCTGCAGTTCTTTGAAAATTACCCTAAAAACAAAGTGGAGCTTCCGATTCAAGCGGTAGATCATTGTGGAATGTTCATAGGATCTGACGTGATGGTGCATGGAAAAATCTGCACTGTGCGCACTCGACAGAAAGACCAAGAGGGCTATTTTGCTTATTATGTACAAGATAAAAAAAGCAAAGATGTTTTCGAGGTTTCTGAGAGGGAAATCGTAGCAGCGTTCAATAATGGGCATGTGGACCCGTCTGTGCAGCTTGCTCGATACGAATTCCAAAATCCGTGCTGGTACTTGGGGCATTCTGTTGTTTCCAGAAGCATGAACATCCTGAATAATTCAATCAATGGATTCAAAGAACTGGCGGGTTCAAAAATTTATCTTCTTCCCCATCAGGTTAATACAATTATGCGCTGTCTTCAGGAGAAACCGTGTCGATTTATGCTGGCGGATGAAGTCGGCATGGGAAAAACCGTTGAGGCGATCTCGATCTTAAAGATCTATATGCAGGATAAGGCATGCGTAAAGGCACTGATTGTGGTTCCGAAGACATTGAAAGCACAGTGGGAAAAGGAACTCCTTTTAAAATTCAACCTTTCTACGGGAACCGGGAAAAATTATAGCAGTATTGCGATTAAGTCAGTGCAGGAATTGGATTCGATGGATCTGAACAGGAACTGGGACTTTGTAATTGTAGATGAAGTACACCGTTGTTTGTCAGACAAAATTGTATATGAACAACTTCATCGACTGAGCCGGAAAGCTCAGAATGTACTGCTGCTGAGTGCAACACCGGTACAACAGCGAAAAGGAGAATACCTTGCTCTCCTACGTCTTCTTCAGCCAGAGAAGTATGACAACTATACGGATGAACGGTTTAGCCAACTGATCGATAAACAAAGTAAGATTGTTCAGAAAACAGCACTGATTCTGGATGATATGGTTGATTACCAGGAAGAAATTTCTGCAGCCCAGAATGAGCAGACAGATCCGCATGAATCAGACGAATGCCGAGATTTGTTTGATGAGATTGTAGAGGATCTGCAGGAGGTTTGCAATGTGCTTGGAGACGAAAAGCTATCCAAGCTTCTGAAAACGATTGATTTCTCTTCGGGCGATCTTGGTGTGTATGACATTAAAGTGGTTGTGTCGTATATTTGTGCTAGCTATCAGATTGAGAGCAATATTATCCGAAATCGTAGAAGGATTTTGGAAATGGCAGAGGATGGGCAACGCCTAATGCCGACGCGTGAGCTGAAAACAGTACCGTACAGTCTGGATCGTGATAAAAATATATATGAGACACTTTGTTATCAAGAAATTTCAGACTGGCTGGAAAATAATGGAAAAGATGCGGATGCGGAAAACAGCGTCCGTTTATTGTTGAGCTCGTTTTTTAGTTCACCGTGGGCTTTTTCGGCAACAATTTCTTCTGTGAAAAAGGAGATGAGCTCTTTTCCGGAGGAATTGGAAGAATATGTGAGAAATTGGATTAAATTTGAAGATCACATCGTAAAAGATATTGCGGATATTTTGAATGATCCGGATTCCTATGAGGCAGAATACTCTACACGGCTAGTTACAATACTCGATCTTCTATATGATGAGTTATATGATCAAAAGATCGTTTTGTTTACCAATTTTGCAGAAACATTTTTGGCTTATCGTATTGCTTTGCAAAAAGTTTTTCAGCCGGATGAGATTGCTTTTTTTGGAGCAGGAATGTCCCCGATGGAGATTGAATTGAATTCGTATCGTTTCCAAAATGATAAAAACTGTCGGATTATGCTTTGTGACTACACAGGTGGTGAAGGTCGCAATTTTCAGTGTGCGGACTATATTGTGCATATTGATTTACCATGGGATGCGAGCACAATTGAGCAAAGAATCGGAAGATTGGATCGATTAGAGCGTGATCCATCTCGATCGGTAGTACATTCGGTTTTGGTTTATGCACAGGATACCTTTGAGGAAGCTCTTTATCGTTTCTGGAATGAAGGACTGAAAATTTTCACACAGTCACTCAGCGGTATGGAAATCATCATGCGGGACGTTGATCGGGAAATCGTTTCGGCGGTAAAAGAGAATTTTAAATATGGTTTATTTGACCGAATTCCTCAGATTGTGGAGCTGGCAAAATCTATGCGCTCTGCGGTACAAAAAGAACAGAATTATGATGCGGCTGCCTTCGTTTTCCGACCGATGTATACAGAACTGAAGCGGCTGGTTAATTATTATGCTCAAAATGAAAATGAGCTTTTTGCGAGTGCAATGACAAATTGGGCAAGTCTTGCCGGCTTTAAGGGATTTAGAAGCGATGAAGATCTTGTAACCTACACGGCAGAATCCTTCTCGCTTAAAGCGGCATTTAATTCACAGCTCATCCCGCCACGCTGGAATGATTACCTTATGGAAGAGCAAAATAAGTTTGTGACGAGCGTGCAGGACGAGTATGACCGCAACCATCAGACAAAAAATCCGAGCCGTGCAATTCGTGGTACTTTTACGCGAAAACGGGCAATTGAAAATGACTATATTCATTTCTTTGCGCCGGGCGATGATGTTTTTGACTGTATTGTAAATAATGCGATTCTCTCATGCAAGGGATGCTCTAGTGCCTTTGCGATCGAATCGAATTTGAATTGGAAGGGATTTGTTTTTGCGTTTGCACCGACGCCAAACGAGTCGTATTTGCTGGAAAATGGTGTGTCGGTTCATACGCTGAGTGCATATCGAAATTACTTGATGTCAGAGCAGGTTATAATTCCATACAGCATAGAAAACCCAGAGGAGTATACAGATGGGCAAATTGTACAGGAATATTTAAAACAATTGGGAGCCAACATTCTAAAGGAAAAAACAGTTCACTTTGGTAAGAGAAGCCGAGAGACAAGCTATCTTAGCAGTACAATTGGTGATATGAAAAATATTGAGTGGTTTCGTGGTACATATTCTGAAGAACGCTGGCGAGAGATGGTTGTTACAGCAAGGAAATCTGCGCATGAAAAAGCATTGGAGCAGATCCGAAAACGTTCTAATATTCGTGGAGCACGAGAAGAAATGGAACGTGTTCTTTCGGCGAGGGAAGCGAGCCAGGTTTATTATGGACAACACGATGACAAAATTTTGGCGTTAAAAGAGGAACAGAAAGTTGTTCTTGAAGCGCTTCGACGTCCCAAGATTTTGTTGGATTCGGTTGCATTTATATGGATGGTGAAAAACTGATATGGATCGTGACACGCTGATTTTTCAAATGGAGAGATACCTAAACGGTGTACAGGACAGTGTAGATGTCGATTGTGACTTTGGAACGTCGGCGGCAGAACGCTTTATACTGAACACAGGCAAGAGACTGAGAAATGCTTGGATTCTATATCGTAGAGAACCTGCGTATAAGGATGATTTCCTTCTGGCTCTGAGAGATTATCTGATTGTGATGGAAACCGATCTTCACCTTCCAGATCATTGTGTACCGGAGTACAATGATTACTCCATTGTAAAAGATATGCAAAAGGGAACCTTTTTTGCAACACTTGAGCTTCCGGAAACAGTTAATCGCAAGTTTGTGGAGAGGGCATTTCTCATAGGAAACAATGCCCCACAGCGCAAAGAAAGTGGTACACGTTACAACCTGCAGTCGGATCCATTTATTTATAAGCTAACCGGCTATTCAGAGTTTAAGTCGATTGAGCAAAAGATTGCCGTTCATGGGGCACTTAGAACGCCGGAGGGCTATACAACACTGGTGTCGCTTCCCACTGGCGGAGGAAAGAGTTTGATCACGCAGACAATTTCCTATCAGGACAACGGACTGACGATTGTCATTGTTCCAACGATTTCACTGGCGATCGATCAGGTTAGAGCTGCAAAAAAGGCGATTTGTTCAGAGCAGGTCGAAAAGGAAGTGTTCTGCTATCACAGCGGAGAAAATCCGATCCCCATTCTCCTGGCAATCCAGCAAAAAACAGCGAGGATGCTTTTTATTTCACCAGAAGCCTTGCTCAACAATAAAAATTTTGTAGAAGGTATTCGAAAGGCCAATGCGGAGCGTTACCTGAAAAATATTGTAATTGATGAAGCACATATTGTTGTAGACTGGGGCAGCCAGTTTCGAGTCGATTATCAATGCCTGGAATCATGGCGTAGACTTCTGCTGCAAAGCAATCCTTCCATTCGAACTTTTTTGCTTTCAGCAACATATGAAAAGCGAAGCATTGATATTTTGAAGAATCTCTTTTCGCAGGGGGGAAAATGGATTGAAGTTCGCTGTGATGCACTTCGCCATGAGCCGCACTATATTCTGATCAATGCAAAGTCGTATACAGACAAAAAGAAAAAGATGCTGGAATTGGTACGAAAACTTCCACATCCGATGATTATTTATGTGGCACGCCCGGAAGACGCAGAAAAAACCAAAGATGTTTTGAAAAATGCAGGTCTGAACAATGTGGAGACATTTACAGGCCTTACAAATGGAAGAAAGCGAGAGGAGCTAATTCAAGGCTGGCTCGACGATAAGTTTGAAATAATGGTAGCAACATCTGCGTTTGGTGTAGGTGTGGATAAAAGCGATGTTCGTACGGTACTGCATCTTTATATTCCACCAAATCCAAATGCATATTATCAAGAACTGGGACGTGGCGGTCGAGATGGATTGCCCTGCTTAAGTGTGATGTGTGTTGATCCGGATGACTCGAATATTGCATTTCAACGGATTAACAAAAAAGTGCTCACCTCAAAAAAGATTGTTGGACGTTGGAACAGTATGTATAACAGTGCAACGTCACCTCGAAAAGGAAATTATGCATATATTGATACATCGGTAAAGCCGGAGTACAATATACAAAAAGATGAACTGGAGGATACCCCTGCTTCTGAAGCAGATACAAACTGGAATATTTACGTCCTTCTTCTTCTCCGCAGAAATAATTTGATCCGCATTCAGGAAGTGATCCCACAGGGAGGACTATACACCTTTGTGATTGAAGTTCTTGATGAGCGACTGCTTGATCGCGGACAGGAACAAGAACAGTTAATTGAAACAATACGCCAGAAAGAATGGGACTACTATGAGGGCGCATTAAAAACGATTCAATTGGCCGTTCGCAATTATAAAAAAGTTTGCTGGTCTGAAATGTTTTATGACACGTACGATAAAGTTTCAGAGTACTGTGCAGGATGTGACAAACATATGGAACCTATAAACGGAGACACGTTTGAGTTTGCATTGAAGTCTGCTGTACAGAGCCCGCTAAGACCGTTGTTGGCAGAGCAAACAGCACTCCTTGGGGGTGCAAAAGACGCGATTGTTTATGTACAGGATGAAAATCGTGCGGCACTTGTTGATGCACTTCTAAAAAAGGGATTATCCGTGTTGATTGTAAAAGACCGGCTTGAGAGAATGGACGCATTATCTAATTGTGAGAATGTTTTGATCCTGAATGAGTACACGCTTACAAAACTAGTTCAGAAGAACAACTGGTATTATCTCTCTGGATTGATTGGAGTTTTGTACCAAGGAACGCCAAGTGAGATCTACGAAGAATTGCGTATTGTCAGCAACCGCTTGAGCGGAAGACCGGAAACGGGAATTGTTCACATCATCGCAGAAAATAGACGCTTTGATTGGATGGATAAATCCTTTTCGGATCTGGTAGAGGGCCCAGTGCTTTCGCTTCAAACTATTTTAAATGGTTAAAAGGAGCTTTTCATGTTTCGAGAGAAAATGGTGACGCCGGCAATACCGGAACGCGTATATGTACTGTGCAAAATTGTTGAAAAAGGGCCGATATCCAGCAGTGAGCTAAAGGAAAAAATGGAACCAGCGGAGCTGAATGCTGATACGAGCACGGCTTATTTTCCGGATTACCGGACAGCTGCAGAGGAACTTGGTCTGATTATTACATCAGATAATATGATTTCACTGGCAGTAGATCCGAGTGTCATAGAATCCCGTCAAACGATGCGGAAATATGTCAATGGGGTACTACGAAAATTTTCAGATGGTCAATTTTATCAGGTAACCCATGCATATTACATGCTGGGCGCAGATGCGTTAAAAACAGAAAAAAATCTGTCAAATCTTGGCCCAGTGATGAGTGAACTGACGGGACAGAAGGTGGACGCCATGGCTATGCGTGCTTGGCGCTTCTGGGTGTCGTATCTTGGTCTTGGCTATTTGCAGGAAATGTTTATGATTCCAAATGCTGATGTTTTTTTGCAGGATGTAATAGAGCTTGCCGGACTGGAAAAAGGAAAAAAATATTCATTTGGTGAATTTATCAATCGGATATCGCCGTATTGTGGGATCATTATGGATGAAAATTTGAAAAATCGCCGGCTGAGTTACGGAATGTCAAACGGCCTGCGTACTTTGCACGATGCGGGAATCCTTAAGATGGAGCACTTTTTGGATCAGAAAGACATTTGGACGCTTTACCCATTAAGTGTACATCCAATCCGTGATACAGTAACGAATATTACGATCGGAGGTAAATGATGGATCGAATTATTGCGAGCGAACGCATTGCGAGCGTGATAAAACCGGACTCGATCACGGTCTTACAGGGAGATTTTCTGGCAACCCATGTGGCACTTGATAGGCTGTATCTTCTGGATAAATTTGAGCCTGATCCTTCTGAAAAAAGTCTTTCTGAAAAGAAAAATTATTCTGAAGAGGAGATTTACCAGCGGTACATTTGCAATCCGGAAAATCGCCATCAATTTATTACAGTTTATGGTAAGAGTGGTACAGGCAAATCGCATCTGATCCGCTGGTTTGAGGCGCGGTTTGAGCAGGAAAAACCGGAGAATGAAGTAATCCTGTTCATTCGTCGAAGCGATAATACCCTAAAGGGAACCATTCGGCAGCTGTTAGAAAAGCCGGAAGTACAGGAAATCGCAAATCGTGAGGTTTATGAGCGGCTGGTTCGCGCATCCGCTTCGGTAGATGAAGAAAAACTCAAGGATATGATTTATCACAACTTCATTATCGAGATGGCACACGATGATAGCAGTCATTCTGTGGAGCTTACCAACGTAAAGCGCAAGCGCTTGGAAGCGCTGCTGAATAATGAGGTTATGCATAGCCGCCTGATGGAAAGCAATGGCCCCATTGACCGTATGTATTCCAAGGTGGCAGAAACGACTAAACTGGTCGATCGAGATACTGTGGCAGAATTCCGAGCAGAAGATTTCTATATCTCGGCAGATTTCTATGAAGAAATGCTTTCAGCCGGAGCAGATCGGAAGTCGGAACAAATGGCACGGGAACTGATGGCAGATGAAAGTGGGCCGGAAGAGGCTGCAAAACTTGCAGCGTATCTGAATCAGTTTGTAAATGATGTGATTCAGTGCTGCGCCGGAATTGAGCCGGGAGACTTTCGACAGATTTTTCAGGATATTCGAAAAGAACTTTATCGACTGAGAAAGAATCTGACGCTATTTATTGAGGATGTTACTTCGTTTACTGGTGTAGATGATGCACTTCTGGATGCGCTGATTGTGGAGCATACGGGTATGAATGAGGGAGAGCACCTTTGCCGGATCTCGTCTATCGTGGGCACCACGAATGACTACCTGCAGAACAACTTCCGGGATAACCACAAGGATCGCATTACCAAGTGCATTTATATTCCGACGGATGCTATGAGCGAGGCGGGTCTTTTTGAATTTGTGGGACGATACTTGAATGTTATGTCCCTGCCAGAATCCGTAGTCTCCGATTGGGCAAAAAATCAGGCACGACCGGAAGATTATCCTGTGCACGAGGTTAAAGAGGGATCGGCATGGGAATTTGTTGAGATTTCAGAAGGAAAAAAGCTGTGCCTGTATCCGTTTACAAAAAATAGCATCCGGTATCTTTACAACGAAGATTTAAGAAAAGGCCATCAGACACCACGGTATATTATCCGAGATCTGATTGAACCGGTTGTTACAGATATTCTGAATAATCCGATGGCTTTTCCAAGCGGAAAGTATACGATAGGTGGAGTAAATCAAAACCTTCTTATTGCGGTTGATAGGCAAATTACAGATGAAATACAGAAAAAACGACTGATTGCGTTCTTGTGTATCTGGGGCAATGGTCAACCGGATCAGTATACGGAAAACGGAGTTACCTATATTTCCGGGATCAGGAAGGAAATTCTGGAGGAACTGAATCTACCGGTGATTACATTCACGGAAGTTTCGGCACCGAAACGAGAAGCAACAACGGAAGGAGAATCAAAAAAGCGCACGGCTGCGCTGCCAGAGAAAAAAGAACCTGAGACTGCAACGAGTGTAACTGCGGAGATACAGGAGAAAGTTGGTGCAGCTACCGATGCCTTGATGCAATGGTCCGGCGGAAGGAAAATTGACATCTCGGCCAATGTTGGCATCAGTGGTGTTTTGCGTGCAGCGGTGGAGGATATGAATGCTTTTTTGTTTTCTGCTATTGACTGGCAGGCGGAAGGCATCAGCATGGATCATGTCAATAAGGTGAAGAAATCCGCTGTAAAGATTATTGCACTTGAAAATCAGACAAAAGGTATGGGGCTTTATTATATGCCCGCGAATATCGAATCGGTAATCGTAATCGGTGCATTTGTTCGATGGAGGCAATACGGAAAAAGTAGCTGGAATTACGAACCGGATGCAGATTGCGATGCGTACTTTGTAACATCGTGGGCACACAAGATCCACAGAACATTTGTGGATCTTGTTCGTGCAGAAACAAAAGAAAAAGTGCCCTACATTGATGCTGCAATGATGACTGAAATTTATCGGATGATATTGTGTGGTGAGGTTCAAGGTCAGACGCTGCGGAGCTTTTCCATGCAGACATTATTGGAAAGCTCCTGCAAAAAAGTACCGGGAAATACCAGCCATTCGAGAGAATGGTTGGATTTGGCATCGCTTGTTGCACGTGATGGCGAAACAATGCACGAGACAGTGCGACAATACTTTAATATTGTGCAGGGTGGAGGCGGTTCTATCGTTGTCTTGAATGAGCCTGCTTTTAACGAAAAATTGTCTAGGCTTAAGAACAAGAAACTGCAGATTCCAGAAGAAAAATTGAATTTGGAGGATCCGGTAAAGCTGCGTCGGGATGTGTACGCAAAGGCGAAAGACATCATGGATCGTGTGGACAAAGTTGCACAGAAGGAATTGGAAAAAGCATATCTGATTCTTCAAGATATTTATGAGTGCTATGGATGCGATGAAATTGAAGAAGATGACATCAATGACTTTGTGGAAACAACTGGTCAGTTTTATGCGGAAGCTAATAATTCCAGGATTAACATCCAAGCTATAACCCAACAAATTGATGCGATAAAGAAAACAGCCAAGCAGATTGCAAAGGCAATTCGCCTTGTAGAAGATGCACGGGAAGCAACCGATGCGCTTACCATCCTTCTGACGTTTTCTGGAGATCCGATCTCTAGGCTAATTCCGTTTCAGGAACTGCTAAAAAGGGTGAAAAGTACAGCACAGACTGTTCAAACCAAAGTGGCGGAGAGAATGGCAGCATTAGGCGAGACGGATTCGGCGATATCCGCTACTGACCGCTATTATGCGGAAAATGTGGTGATTTCAAAATGGAAGGAATTCTTGGAAAGAGGTGAGGACGATGAATGAAAGCATTTTGGAGCAACTGGACAGTCAAATTAAAGCAATGAGAGAGCTACGGCGCAAAGAGCAGAAAAAAGCAAACGCCGAACAACAGAAAGCAACGGATCAAAAATATAAGACACTTGTCCAACAGGCAGATCAGTATATGAACATCCTGAGTTATATTCAGGAAAATCTGGGATTTGTCTGCTCAGCCGAGTTGGTAGCAGGATTGAGAACCTTCTTTCATAAACTGGAGAGTGCTGTATGTTATGGAGACGCAGAGAAGGAAGCTGTCTCGCAGGCAACGGATATGTTCAAGGGGGTTCAGAACGAAACCAAAAAAGTGTGGGCAAAACACTTTGACGCATTGACGAGGAAAACAAGGGGAACGCTGGAAATTGTCCGATCTATCGACCCGGAAAAGGTGATGAAGTGTTTGAAGCTGATTCAGGATGCCGAGGTTTGGACAATGGAAAAGGAAGTGTTTGAACGTCTGAGACAGGCATTGGATGGAGCTGAGGCGCTTATTCAGGGACTCGGCCTTAATTCCGGCCTTAATTCGAACATAACGGACTTCCTTTCTAAAATGGCGCATGGACAGGCAACATTGAAAGACCTGAATGAGGACATCATCGCTTGGATTCGAAAAGGAAATTTTGAATATCGGGTCAAGTTGTCCTTCAGGTAAGGCGGAGGGAAAATCATTGACAGAAGCCTACCCCAAAGGTATACTTATTATTCTAGGTAAATAATCAAATGAATACATTGATATTATTTTAACGATTGGGATGTGCTGTTATGAGCGTGATTACGAAGGAAAATATTGATGGTCTTATCACAACCATCCAAAATCTGTATTTGTCTGATGATATTCCATGGATGATTGGATATTCGGGTGGAAAAGACAGTACTGCGACCGTCCAACTCGTGTGGATGGCAATAGAAAGACTTCCTGCCGAAATGCGGAAAAAGCCGATCCATATTATGAACACGGACACGCTTGTGGAATCTCCGATTGTCTCACGGTGGGTGAAAAAGTCTTTGGAGCAGATGAAGGTGGTTGGGAAAGAAAAGGCCATGCCTTTTGTTCCTGAACAGCTCACACCAGATTTCAACAATACATTTTGGGTTAACCTTATTGGGCGAGGATATCCTTTTCCGCGAAAAAAGTACCGTTGGTGCACGGATCGTTTGAAAATTCAGCCAGTGAACAATTTCATTCGTAATAAAATTGCAGAACATGGCGAAGTGATCCTTGTTCTCGGAACTCGAAAGCAGGAAAGTGCACGACGGAATCGTACAATGGTGAACTTGGAGAAGAAGCGTGTAAGAGAGTTGCTTAGCCCGAATCCAACGCTTGCAAATGAATTGGTTTTTTCGCCACTGGAAAATTGGTCAGATGATGACGTCTGGGTGTTTTTGATGCAATACAAAAATCCATGGGGATACTCAAACGTGGATTTGTTGACAATGTATCGAGGCGCATCGGCAGATAACGAATGCCCGTTGATGGTCGATAAGAGCCTGCCCTCTTGTGGCAAGAGCCGATTTGGGTGTTGGGTTTGCACTATGGTGGAAAAAGATAAATCCATGGAGGCGATGATTGCAAATGATGAGGAAAAGGAGTGGATGACGCCGTTACTTGAGTTTCGGAATAAATTTGGTGATGAAAATGGTGACCGTGAACGCAGAAGTTTTCGACGCATGAACGGACAAATTCAGGGAAGCCATGGGAAGTTGTTCCATGGACCGTATAAAAAAGAGGTTCGCGAAGAGTGGCTGAGAGACCTGCTCCAAATTCAGAATACAATCAATACAGAGGGGCCGGAAGAATTTCATAATCTTGAATTGATCCGTATGGAGGAGCTGCGTGCCATCCGGAAAATTTGGGTTATGGAAAAGCATGAGTTTGATGATGCTGTTCCGCGCATTTATAAAGAGGTATTTGGTAAGCCTTTTTCGGATCCGGAGTGGATTTATTCGGAAAACTTTGGAAAAGAAGAATGGGATGTTCTAAAAGATGTATGCGATCGAGTCTGTGAAGATGAAGTTCTCGCATTTGAAATGATGTATAGCCTGATTGATATTGAAAACACGGCATCAGGACTCAATGATAGAAAAGGAATCACGGACCGTTTGGAGGCTGTAATCAGAAAGAGCTTCTATAAAGATGAGGAAGACGCAACGCGCTATTATTCGTCTCGTATGCGCCGAAAAAAAGATTTTGGAAGCGATTATGATAATAAATTTCTGGACGATTTGAATGAAGATGCAGCCGAATTTGATGATTGTGAGGATCAGGGCTAAATGGTTATAAAAAAGTTGATTTTAAATAATTTTGGCGTATATGCTGGAAGAAATGTTTTTGACTTTGTTCACCAGAAACCAATTGTCCTGATCGGCGGCATGAACGGAAGAGGTAAAACTACATTTCTTGAGGCAATTCTGCTGGCGCTGTATGGATCTAATTCAGTTGCATTCAAGGAGAGCAAATATAAGGCATATAGCAGATATCTGGAAGCCCATATGAATCGCAACAGCCTTGACCAAACAGCCTTTATTGAACTGGAATTTTATGAAAACAAAGGGACGCAGCAAAAATATTCGATCCACAGAGAGTGGAATGCGGATACAAAGCGTGTAACAGAAACGATTGTAGCAAAGGAAAACGATTTATATAGCGACTTCCTGACGAAAAATTGGGCGATGTTCGTTGAAAATCTTCTGCCGAATGCCTTGTCTGGTTTTTATTTTTTTGATGGCGAAAAAATTGCAGATATGGCTGTTGACGAGACGAATGCACAATTGAAGGATTCGATTCGTTCAATGCTAGGAATTGGTGTTCTGGACGTTTTAAGAAATGACATTGGGAAATGCTTGCGTCGTGTGACAAAAGATCTGCAAGGAAACAACTCGGTGAATGAAATCCAGAACATCCGGGCAGAGCGTGAATCCCTTGAAAAACAAGCACAGATGTTCGAGTCGGAGCTTGAAACGCTAACTCAGAAAAAGGAAATCTGCGAAAAAAGGCTGGAGGAACTCCGTCACCGCTATGAAATAAAAGGAGGTGCGGCATCTGAAAGAAGACAGGAGCTTTTACAGCAGCAGGCGGAACTCCATGCTGCATTGGAGCAAAACCAGAATCAGCTGGTGGAGATTGCATCCAATGAACTGCCGTTGGTACTGGTAAACGATTTGATTCTTCAAATCAAGCTCCAGGCTGAGGATGAACATAATGACCTCGTGATGCAACAGGCCTTGGAGCAAATTAATGAACTGTTGGAGAGTTATTGCGAAAAGCACCCTGAACATGCACAGGAAAGCAAGTCCTTTGTTGAGTATATAAAAGAGCACAGCGGCATGAATGTGAATGACCCAGTTTATCAGGTGTCTGACCATGCTCTCTTTCAGTTGAATACACTGCTGGAAAAGCTTTTGGAGGATAGTAAGAAAGCGGCCAATGAAGTACTCCTGAAAAAGAGAGAACTTAGGAAGCAACTAAATAATGTTGAAAGTTATCTTTCACTGGATATTGACGAATCAACGCTTGAAAAGATCCGAAACCAGATGAAGGAGATCGAAGCGGAAGTGGTTCGGATTGAGGTGCATATCAAGGATGTGCAGCAAAAATCTAGCGAGATAAACGGCAAACTGACAGAAAAAAACGCTGAACTGAGAGATGCAGTGGATATATATTTGAAAAATGCAGAATTTCTGGATGATTCAGAGCGAATGATGAAATATTCGAATCTTGCCTTGAGAATTTTAAATGAGTATTCGGTCGCCCTTCAAAGCCGAAAAGCAAGGGCACTCAGCGAAACGATTACAGCTTGCTACAAAAAGCTGGCAAGTAAGAAGAATTTGATCGAGCGCATTGAAATGGATCCGGAGACATTAGATGTGCACTATTTTGGCGAAGACGGCATGATTGTGGATCAGGGTTCGCTGTCTGCCGGGGAAAAACAGCTGATGGTTATCTCGATTCTTTGGGCGCTAGCAATCTGCTCGAAGAAGAAACTGCCCGTCATTATCGACACACCGCTTTCGAGGTTGGATTCAACCCATAGAGCGGCTCTTGTAACTACTTATTTTCCACAGGCAAGTGAACAAACGATTATCCTTTCTACGGATTCTGAGATTGATCGTCATTATTATGATATGATGCAAGAATATATTGGCGATGAATTTACATTAAATTATAGCGAAGAAACGAAGAGCACAACGATTTCAAGAGGGTATTTTCAAGAAAGATGATTATAAAACAGGTGCGATTGTCGCAACAATCAAAAGAGCAACTTTCTAGGTTGAAAGCTAAAACTGGAATCAAGAATTGGAATATACTCTGTCGGTGGGCGCTTGCTTATTCACTCTCAGAAAAAACGCTTCCGACAGACCTTCCTATAGTAGCGGACAGCAATCTGGAAATGAGCTGGTATACATTTGGTGGCGAGTATTATGAGATCTACGAGGCACTGATCAAGGCATGGTGTCTTCAAATGCATTTGCCGACGGATGACGAGACCGTTTCTAAGTATTTCAGATTGAATCTTGAGCGAGGAATCGCACATCTTTGCGGGACGGGATTCATAAAAAGCACGGACGATTTGATAAGGTTGGCGATTAAGTAGTGATGAGTGTGTATTTGGATTATAATGCATCTGCACCAGTTGACCCACAGGTGCTGGATGTCATGATTGATGTGTATCGAAACCATTTCGGCAACGCAGATAGTCGGACGCATGGATTTGGAGAAGATGCTCGAAATATTGTAGAAACGGCGCGAAAACAGGTTGCATCACTTCTGGGGGTTACCCCCGCAGAGGTTTTTTTCACGAGCGGCGCAACAGAAAGCAACAATATTGCGTTGCAGGGCCTGAGGGCATATGCAGAGACAGCAAAGAAGAAAAAAATAGTAACATCGGCGATCGAACATAAAGCTATTCTTGAAACTGTAAGTGAGTTACAAAAAGAAGGCTTTAAAGCGGCTTTTGTAAAGCCGGACGCTACTGGAAGGGTGCCAGTTCAAAAAATATTAAATGAAGTTACCGAGCATACTTTGGCCGTAAGTTTGATGCATGTAAACAATGAAACCGGTATCATACAACCAGTAGAGCAACTTGGAAATGAACTAGAAAAGAGAAAAGTCTTGTTCCATGTGGATGCCACCCAAAGTTGTGGTAAGCTTGTGGAAGAAATAAAAAAGATGAAATATGATATGCTTTCATTTAGCGCACATAAGTTGGGTGGCCCTCAAGGAATAGGAGTCCTTGTTCTCAGAAAGAAAAATTATAAACTTCCGCCGGTGAAAGCAATTATGTATGGTGGTCCACAGGAACATGGAATCCGTCCGGGGACCGTTCCGGTCGCTTTGGTTGCTGGATGCGGCAAGGCATGCGAGATTGCAGAACTAGAATATATACATAGAGCGGAAAAGTTAAAATTTGTGAAAGATCTGGTCCTTCAAATGCTAGGCGAATCTGGCTTGGATTTTACCATCAATGGAGATCAGAACTATTGCATGAATAACACGCTTAATGTTTGCTTGCACGGTGTTTCATCTGAGGCTTTGATGATTTTAACGAAGCAGTATTGTGGTATTTCAAATGGTTCGGCTTGCACCTCAAAAAGTTATTCACCGAGCTATGTCCTTCTCGCAATGGGAGTGCCTGTTGAACAAATTGAAAACTCTGTCAGAATCAGTTGGGGGGCAGACACCGATCCGGACTTACTGAAAGCAGAGTTCTCAAAAATGCTTTCCATGGCCAAAAAACTTGCACAGTGAGGGCACATGCGCACAAAAATAAGAGACATCCGATTTTTACGTCGGATGTCTGTAAGCACCCAACGAAACACTGTACTTTTCCTGAATCTATCAAAGTGCTAAAATAGTTCCATAGAGAAACATGTATTTTTGAGAGCAGTCTGAAAAATACAAAAACACAGCAAGGAAGCCTCTATGAAAAAAGCATTGGCAGTACGGGAGCAGCAATGGTATCAGACGATCACGGCATGCTGCCTTCTGTGAGTGCTAAATTGATTCGAAGGAAAGTATGTGAGAAGAATTCTGTGTTCTGTTGTGTTCTTGCGGTCGAAATGTTGCAGGATGGCAAGCCTACACTGATTTACGCAATAGTTTGCAAGAAACCTGAAGAAAATTTTGCAAAAGAGAACTTTATGGGACATTACTTCTGCTAAAATGACCTTAGAAGAAACAAAAAGAAACTTCTGAGGAGGACAAAACAATGTCAAACGGTGATTATGGTTACTTCGGCAAAGGCGATACGGGCTATGCCCAGTACATGACGGCGTTCAACCGCAACTTCGGCGGCTCGTCCGGCGGCGGTGGTGGCGGAAACCACAACAACAATGGCGGTGGCAGCGGGTGCGGCTGCCTGATCGCTATTGCAGTGGTCGTGGTGCTGATCCTGATCGTCTTGGGT
>ENA-ORSQ01000516-ORSQ01000516.1-human-gut-metagenome-genome-assembly--contig:-NODE-516-length-25795-cov-9.000272_pt1 | contig 25795 bp, 19 predicted proteins | sample MGYA00241900_ERZ509164 | MGnify/ENA primary metagenome ERZ509164 (study PRJEB26280, sample SAMEA2338807) | human gut metagenome | biome: human gut; feature: human-associated habitat; material: faeces...
ATCGCCCTTGGAGCGGGCGCTATGCTCCTTGTTTTTCGCCAACATCGCCTCGCTTCATCCGCCACAGGCGGCGCTTCGGTGATGTTGCCCGCTCCTCTAAGAAAGCTTTCAAACACTGCGGCGCGGCTATTGAAAGCTTGATTAGAAAAAATTATTTGAGTCACTTGCTTTTACCTTGCTATAGCTCAAGTGATAGATAAATCCTAATTTGTCACATGTGTCGCAAACACAAAATCCTACCCATGAAAGCCGGGCAGGATTTAATGCTTTTATTACACTGTCGGGGCAGTAATTTTATTTATCTGTTTGCCTCATCGACAAACACGCGGAACAGCGGCAGGCATGAGGAGAAGAATTTTTTATACGCCTCGCAATAATCACGGTCGGCTCTGCTTCGCTTGCATCCGCCGCCTCGGCAGAGGGGATAATATCTGCATGCCTTGCACTTCGGGTCGACCGGCAAGCTCTCGCGGATAAAATCGGCGGCTTTCTTTGAATTTGCCATCGCTTCAAGCTCATCTGAATTTATGTTGCCGAGCAGCCATTCGTCAAGGCAATAGAAGTCGCAGGGATAGACATTGCCATTGCCCTCGACTACAAATTGATGCATACAGTGTCCGCAGACTCCGCACTGCTCGGGCTGTCTGCCGACATACATCTGAACCCAATTGTCAAACTGGCGGATGCTCATATATTCGCCGCGGACGTAGTCTTTGACATAGGCGTTGAACAGATGTATCAGAAAATACGCATACTGCTCGTTAGTCATATATAATTCGCTCTCGCTCTTGTCACCGAACGGGCGCAGGCACGGGATGAACTGGAGATATTTAAATCCCTTGCGTTTGAAGAACGAATATATCCTGTCGATATTCTCGGCAGCGTAGCCCGTGAGCACGGTTAAGATATTGAAATCGACCTCGTGCATGGTCATCATCTGGGCGGCATTGAGAATTTTATAGAATCTGTTTGTGCCGTTGGCATCGACTCTGAAGCGGTTCGCTTCCATATCGCCGTCAAGGCTCAGACCCACGAGGAAATGTTCATCGTGAAAGAACCGCGCCCACTGCTCGTCTATTAATAAGCCGTTGGTCTGTATGCTGAAAAATATACGGCTGCCGCGCAGGTTATATTTCTTGACCCGCTCGGCGAAGTCTTTGAAATAGTCTATCCCGGCGAGCAGCGGCTCGCCGCCCTGGAACGCAAAAGCTACGCTGTCCCCTTTTGCGAAGTTGAGCGCGCTTTTTATGAGCCTGTCTGAAGTTTCGGCGGACATAATGCCGAGGTTGTGCTCTTCTCTTATCTGTGAAACATCGTGGTAGAAACAGTATTCGCAGCGCAGGTTGCAGAGGCTCGACGCAGGCTTTATCATTATTGAAAGTTCAGGCAAAATTTCACCCCCGGATATTCCGACCGCCGAGCGGACTGTTCACCCGTTCGGCGGCATTTTTATCAGCTGTTTTCTATAATTCCTCGGCGGTTATTTTTGAACTCGTTCATCTTTTCGTCGAGTCTGTCGCGCATCTCATCGGCAATTGTCGGATATGCCGGGGTGCGGTTGTAGTTCTCGCCTGCATCGTCGGTCAGGATATGCAGCCAGTTCTTGCGGAATTTATCAAAGAACGCGGAGTTGTCGTTCTGTATATTCTTGAAATATTTGAACACGACATACTCATTATTCTTGAGGACATCAAAATCATAGTCTTTATACTCCTCGCGCGAGAGGATATCGGCAGTCGGTATAGCATACTGGATAGCCTTGAGCTTTTCGCGCTTCATGTGAAGTATCGGGGTTTCGGCAGTGTGTATAACTTTATTCTGAGTGAAAACGGGAACCATCGAAACGCCGTCTATAACGCGGTCTGCGGGAAGATAGTTTTTCTCCGTTCCGCCGTTTCCGGTGATGCCGCACATCTCGACGAGAGTCGGGAACAGATCGACGAGCGTTGCGGACTCATCATAAGTCGAACCCGCCTTGAACAGACCGCCGTTGTTGCCCCAGCGAATCATAAACGGTACTTTCTGGCCGCCCTCATAAGCGAGATATTTGCCGCCGCGAAGGTCACCTGTAGAGCCCTGAAGCGCGGGGCCGTTGTCGCTGGTGAACACTATTATCGTGTCGTCCATGACGCCGAGCTCCTCGAGAGTATCAAAGAGCTTGCCGAGATAATAGTCAAACTCGGTCACGCAGTCAACATATGTGCCCATGCCGGATTTACCCTTGAACTCATCGCCGACATACACGGGCGCGTGCGGCCACGGAGTAGCATAGAACGCGAAGAACGGCTCGTCGCCCTGCTTGACCTGATCGGTTATCCAATCGTTCATTTCCTCGTATATCCACTTTGTGGCGTTGCCCTGGTCCTTGAGCTCGTCTGTGCCGCGGGCAATTTCATATTCGCCGTTCTCTTCACGGACATGGTAGAACGGGGTCATATCGTTGACATAGTGGCTGCCGTAGAAATAATCGAAGCCCTGATTTGTGGGCAGATACTCGCCGTAGTCGCCGAGATGCCACTTGCCGAAGCAGCCGGTGGCATAGCCTGCTCCCTTGAGAGCCTCCGCTATGGTGATCTCGTCGCCGAGCATACCGTCGGCATTGCCGCCCATTTCAACGGAATTGAAGATACGGGTCGAGGCGAAGGGCGAGAATGTGTCAACAGTCGGATATATGACATTGTCGGCATATCCGCGATAGGGATAGCGCCCTGTGAGCGCGGCAAAACGCGCGGGAGAGCAGACGGAATAGCTCGAATAGAAATTCGTGAACTGCGCGCCCTCTTCGCCGATGCGGTCGATGTTCGGAGTATCATATATCGCGCCGTTTGCGGAGATATCGCCGTAGCCGAGATCGTCCATGAGAATGAACAGGACATTGGGCGAATTCTCTTTTGTTTTATTTTTGTCTATACCCTTGAGGTAGTCGTCCTGACCGTCCCACAGACGCTCGGTGTTGGGCTTCGAGCGCAGGTTCATGGTCAGCACGAACGCGACGGTAGTAAACACGAGCAGCACACTGAGAACACGCGAGAGTACTTTTTGAAGAGTGACTTTTTTATCGATTTTCACAACGCAGAGAATAACGCCGACTATAACGGCTATGCTCGGCAGGGCGAGCAGGAGATTGCCGAGCAGGCGGGTGAAGAAATTGCCCTCACCCGTGAGCCAGGGATGCTCCGCGCTCGAAAATCCCGCAAGGCCGGAAGTGAACGCGCCGAATCCCGCATCCGCGCCGAAAATTATGTAATAAGTGATAACGCCGAACAGCGCGGCGCAGTAGCCGATAAGAAAGCCAAGATAAAGTCGGCGCTTGAAAAACATACCGATAACTATAAGCGCGGACACAATGCAGCAAAATCCCACGCAGACGACCGCAGTCATATTGAGCCTTGTTATCCACATCGCGAACATGAGCGCAACACCGATAATGCTGACAATTATCGGGAACACTTTCTTTTCTGAATCAAATTCTATCTTTTTCTTCAATTCATGACCTCCTTTGAAAAATTCACCAATACGGATTATATCATTAATCGCAGGATTTGTCACCCTTTTTAAAATTAAAAAGGGGTTGTCGCATTCAGATGCAGAAAGCGTTTTTTGACCCGAAGCTGTATACGTATACTGCGAGTGGGCAAAAAGGCGCTTAAAAGAGCAATAATAAAAGGTCATACTCCGCATTATAATCATACGAAATATGACCTGCATCTTTTGCTCTTTGGTCTGCGCTGAATGCGGCAGACCCTAAATTACGCTCTGTTGTTTCTTTTTATTGCCTCGATAGCTCCCTTTTCGAGCCGCGAGACCTGCGCCTGCGAAATGCCTATCTCCCCTGCCACTTCCATCTGAGTCTTGCCTTTTAAAAAGCGCAGATAAAGTATTTTCTTCTCCCGCTCCGGCAGATTTTCGACCGACTCGCGAAAGATTATCTCATCGAGCCAGCTCCCGTCGTCACCGCTGTCGCCGAGCTGATCCATGACATATATCGTGTCGCCGCCGTCCGAGAACACGGGCTCATAGAGCGATACGGGCTCGACAATCGCTTCGAGGGCTAAAACTATCTCCTCTTTTTTCATGTTCATCGCTTTCGCTATCTCTTCTACCGTCGGGTCGCGCCCGAGCTTTGCGACAAGCTTCTCTTTCTCCTGCATCGCGTGATAGGCAACATCTCTTATTGATCGACTGACGCGCATCGAGTTGTTGTCGCGCAGATAGCGGCGTATCTCGCCGATTATCATGGGTACGGCATAGGTCGAAAAGCGGACATTCTGATTTATATCAAAGTTATCTATAGCCTTTATAAGCCCGATGCACCCGACCTGAAAGAGATCGTCGGGGTTCTCTCCCCTGTTTGTAAACCTCTGAACAACGCTCAGAACAAGGCGCAGATTCCCGTTTATAAGCTCGTCCCGCGCCGACTTGTCCCCCGAATGCATACGGCGCAGAAGCTCCGTCTTTTCTTTCTCTTTGAGCACCTTCAGCTTCGATGTATTCACTCCGCAGATCTCGACTCTGTTGTACTGCATTCCGCCGCCTCCCACTTTGCTCACGCTATAAAAAATTATTCCCATATAGCGCGCTCTTAATACCGCGGAGAAAAATTTTTGAGCTGAGATTGACACGGCGGCGGCGGGCGTGTTACCATTTATCCGGAATAAAAAATATTAAAGGAGGCGCACTATGCGGTTCGGAACCTGCGTTGGATTTGACAAGCTCGAATCTGCCGCGAAGCTCGGATATGACTATCTTGAGAGCAATCTGGGGCACATAAAAAGTCTCAGCGAGCAGGAACTAAAAAATACAAAAGAAATGCTTGACGGTTATGGAGCAAAGCTTGAAGCGGCGAACTGCTTTTTTCCAGGGGAGATACACCTCGCCGGAGAGGATGCGGACATTGAAATTATAAGAGACTACACGCGCCGCGCGTTTGACAACGCAGTGTTTCTCGGAATCAAAACCTGCGTGCTCGGAAGCGGGCGTTCGCGCAGCGTGCCGGAGGGATTCGACAGAGAAAATGGGCTCGAACAGATACACTCGGCTCTAAGAGTCATAGACGACGAAGCGGGAGAACACGGAATAAGAGTTGCTATTGAGCCGCTGAACAGGCTCGAAACGAATGTGTTTACGACAGTCCGCAAGAGTGTTGACACCTGCCGCACTTTGGGGCTCAAAAACATATTTGTCCTCGCCGACATATATCATATGGTTATGGAAAATGAGGACTTCGGTGCGCTTCGGTATGCAGGAGACAGGTTGATACACATACACTTCTCGAACCCGACCGCAAAAGATTCGCCGAACGGCGGAAAAATGAAGCGCATCTTCCCCGCAGAGGGCGACGGATACAATTACGCGCCGTTCGCAGAAGCCGTAAAGAAAGCCGGATACGACGGAAGAATGAGCATTGAAGCCAACTGCATCGACTTTGAAGCCGAAGCGGCAGAGGGGCTTAAAATGATGAAGAAGCTTTTTGAGTGAGGGTAAGATGAGATACGAGTATAAAAGTATTAAATTTTTCGCGCAGGGCGGCGACGCGCTCAAAGCCGCAGAGATACTGCGCGGCGAAATAGAATCGCGAACGGGATTTATGCCGCAAATGACCGACTCCGAAGAAGCGGACATATCTCTTATCGCCGACCCGAACGGTCTGCGCGACGGATATAAAATAGAGCAGAGCGGCAGCCGCCTTGTTTTCAGGGCACAAGGTATACGCGGACTGATATTCGCCATTGGCATGTTCCTGAGAAAAATCGAAGTCTCGGGCGAAAAAATCACGCTCATACAGGATATCGGCGGAGAATACAAGCCCGACAAGCGCATAAGGGGTCATCAGCTCGGCTACCGCACAACGCCAAACAGCTACGACGCGTGGGATCTGGAGGACTACCGCAGATATTATCTCGACCTGATGTTCTTCGGATGCAACACGGTTGAGCACATCCCCTATGACGGGCTCGGAGCGCAGCAGAACAGGCTGATGAAATATGACCCGCAGGACTTTCTCGTTGAAGCTTCAAGAATCGCGGACGAATATGACCTCGATGTGTCGCTCTGGTACCCGAACGACCGCGAGAGCCTTGAGGACGCCGAGAAACGGCGCAGGCGCGTTTTCGAGCGCACGCCGAGGATAAATGTAATGTTCCCGCCCGGAGGCGACCCCGGCGACTACGATGCGGATGAACTTATAAGCCGCTGCCGCGATTTTTCGCGCCTGCTCAAGGAATATCACCCAAACGCCGAGATGTGGCCGTCCGCACAGCAGCCGCACTCGATACCGAACTGGGGCGAAAAGCTCATAAGCGAACTGCAAGAACTGCCGGACGAGATTGACGGCATTATAACAGGTCCGAACCACGCTTTTGAGATGGATGAGCTGCGCCGCAGAGTGCCCGCAAAATATCCGATAAGATTTTATCCCGACATAACGCACAATGTGCGCTGCGAATATCCGGTTCACTTCGACCGCGACGACTGGCACTATGCGCTGGCGTCGGGGCTCAGCCGCGAATGCACGAATCCCCGCCCCTGCGAATACAGGGAGATTCACCGCCTCACGCGCAGATATGTTGTCGGCAGTGTTTCATATTCCGAAGGCATAACGGACGATGTCAACAAATGCGTCTGGAGCGACATGGACTTTTTCCCCTATGTCGATGTCCGCGACTCGCTCGAGGACTATTCGCGCCTGTATTTCCCCTCTCTGCCGGCAAGCGAGGTTGCAGACAGGATACTCGGGCTTGAACTAAACTGGCAGACAGATCCGGCGGAAAACCCCGGCATTGACGACAATCTCAGAGGTTGGGAGTCGCTCGCCGAAAGATATCCCGATGCCGTGAAGCTCTGGCGATTCAACCAGTGCTTATTCCGCGCAAAGTGCGACGCATATTTAAGACACAAGCGGATAATCGAACTGCGAGCGATAAAAGAAGCGAAATGCGAGATTCTCTCCGGCAGGCTCGCGAGCGCAAAGGATATACTCAAAAATACCGAGGACGGGCGTGAAAAGGCGCTTCGCGCGGACATAGAGCGCATTGCAGGAGAGCTTTTTGAGCAGATAGGCTTGCAGACGGATGTTGAGCACTACTGCGCCAACAGCTGGGAGCGCGGAGCGGTGCTTGAGACAATCGACCTGCCGAACACCGACCGCGCATGGCTTATGGGTCGGCTCGAAAAGGCTGAATCGATGCCCGATGACGAGGCTAAAAAATATATGATTCGCAGCGTCAGGCGCAACGAAGTCGAGAGCGACGAATATTATTTCTCGGTCGCGGAGCACGGCTTCGGAGTGCTCGGGTGCGAGCAAGTTGTCGGCCCCGAGGGCATATACATGGACTTCCAGGGTGACCGCCCCGATGTCAACAACGGCTGTCTCCCGACCTGCCTTTTCAAAGTCTACGACAATCAGTCGTTCAGGTGCAAGCTGGGCGGATTCAGATATGACACCGACTACGAGCTGAAAGTCACCTATCATCAGAAAAAAGATGAGAGCATCAACGACCTGACGATAAAAGCCAACGGAACGATTGTATACAAAGGCGGTCAGTTCGGCGAAGAGGACGAAGAATTCAACCGCGAGATGCTCCCCGACGGCTTTGTCTGCGCAGTATATCAGCTGCCGAAAGATGTGTTCGTCAACGGGTGCGTTGAAATCGAGATATTTGAAGAACACGCGGGAGTTATGATAAGCGAACTGCGAATAGTTAAGAAAAAATAAAGATATGCACTGTGGAAAACCGCAGTGCATATCTTTTACAGCCCCGACGGATTGAATTGGCAGAGCAAATATGTTATTATACATATGTATAACAAACGGAGGTCTCAAATGGAAGCTGTTGCAACTCCCCTCGCTGGAAAGCCGCTTTTCAGCAACAAAGCACTCAAAAAATTGATATTCCCGCTTGTCATCGAGCAATTTCTCGCGATATCTGTCGGTTTCTGCGACACGGTTATGATATCCGGTCTCGGCGACGAGGCTATTTCGGGCGTTTCGCTCGTTGACATGATAATGACGCTGATGATAAACGTCTTTGCCGCGCTCGCTACGGGCGGCGCAGTCGTTGCGGCGCAGTTCATCGGCGCAAAAAGAGCAAAGGACGCGCGAAACAGCGCATCTCAGCTGATATTTATCGCGTTTATAATCTCGATTGTACTCATGGCACTGACCCTTGTTTTCAAGGCTCAGCTGCTCAGGCTCTTTTTCAGCACGCTTGAAGAGGGTGTTATGCAGTCCGCATTGACATATTTCTGGATATCCGCGCTGTCGTTCCCGTTCCTCGCTATATATAACTGCTGCGCAGCGCTTTTTCGCGCCATGGGCAACTCGAAAATATCGATGTTAGCCTCGCTCATCACCACAATTATGAACATAATCGGCAACGCCATTCTCATATACGGAGTCAAATGGGGTGTTGCTGGCGCGGCGATATCCTCGACTATTTCGCGTTTTGCGGCGATGCTCCTCCTGCTCATCCTCCTGCACAAGAGAGATCATCCGATTTATATCTCGATTAAAGATAAATTCAGGCCGAATTTCGGGCTTATAAAAAAGATACTCTCTATAGGAATACCCAGCAGCATCGAGAGCAGCCTGTTTCACCTCGGGCGCATACTTGTCGTCAGCATTATAACCTCGTTCGGAACGGTTCAGATAGCGGCTAACGCGGTCGCGAACAACCTCGACGGAATCGGATGCATACCCGGTCAGGCAATGGGACTCGCGATGATAACGGTCATCGGTCAGTGCGTCGGTCTGGGCAGCGAAGAGCAGATAAGACTGCACACGAAGAAGCTGATGAAGCTGACCTATCTTATGTCGGCGATATGGAACGCGATAATCCTCGCTACCCTGCCGCTGACGCTCAAGATGTACAACATCTCGCCCGATGCATATTCGCTCGCGCTCAAGCTCATCATCATTCACAACGGCTGTGCGATATTTATCTGGCCCGCATCGTTCACGATGCCGAACGTTCTCAAGGCGGCGAACGACGTCAAATTCACGATGTGCATCGCGCTGTTTTCGATGTTCACCTTCCGACTGCTTCTGAGCTACATAATCGGACTCAAGCTCGGCATGGGCGCTATCGGCGTTTGGTTGGCGATGATAGTCGACTGGGTGTTCCGCGCGATTGCGTTCTGCCTGCGCTACAGGGGCAAACGCTGGCTGAGCTACAGCATCTACAAAAAAGACAAGAATCCGGCAAAAGCATAATAAATTTGACCCCGCAGTTCTGTTACTGCGGGGTCAGATTATATCACGGCATAAAAAACGAGGCAGTCTTTCGACTGCCTCACTTTTCATTTAATTATTTGTTGCCGGTCATCTTTGCGATTTCTTCGGCGTAGTTCTCTTCTTTCTTCTCGATGCCCTCGCCCTTTGCGTAGCGGATGAAGCCGGTAGCCTTTATCGAAGCGCCGAGCTTCTTAGCAACATCTGCAATGTAGCCTGCGACATCGCCGTCATAGAGATCCGAACGAACGAATGCCTGCTCAAGAAGGCAAACTTCCTTGAGCTGCTTCTTCATACGGCCGTCGACTGCACCTGCAAAGATCTTGTTTGCAACGATATCAGCCTTGCTTGCCATTGCAAGCTCGACAAGAGTCTCAACTGCCTTATCGGAAAGGAAGTTGAAGAGGAACTTGTTGTTCTTCTGCTCCTCATAAGCTGCAAGATCCTCATCGCTGAAGAGCTTATCGTTGACAGCCTTATCGAAGAGATTCTTAAGAATCGGCTTCGGAAGAGACTCGGGCTTGTTGAGCGAGCTGTCGATAGTGATCGACTTCATCTTTGCAAGCTCATCGTCGGAGATGCAATCCTTGCTGAGATACTCGGGGCTCATAGCTGCAATCTGCATTGCAACGTTTCTGCCCATCTCCTTAAACTCTGCCTTATCGGCAGCGTCTGTATCAAAGCTGACAAGAACGCCTACCGAGCCGCCGCCGTGGATATAGGAAGCAACAGTGCCCTCAACTCTTACAAAGCGGCGAACCTTCATGTTCTCACGGATTACGAGGAAGAGCTCCTGAACAGCGTCGGAGACAGTCTCATCGCTGCCCGAAAGGGTCATAGCAAGGAGAGCGTCAACATCTGCCGGATTCTTTTCCGCAACAGTGACAGCAATCTTATTTGCAAGCTCAACAAACTTCTCGTTCTTTGCAACGAAGTCTGTCTCGCAGTTGACTTCTACCATAGAAGCAACCTTATTTGCCTCATCATAATATGCAACAACAACGCCCTCGGCGGCAACGCGGCCTGCCTTCTTGGCGGCGGAAGCAAGACCCTTCTCACGAAGAACATCAACGGCCTTGTCCATATCGCCGTCGGTCTCTGTGAGAGCCTTCTTGCAGTCCATCATACCTGCTCCGGTCTTTTCGCGGAGAGCCTGTACGTCTTTAGCAGTGAAGTTCATTATTTGTCCTCCTCTGTCTCTGCGGTCTCGGCAGCCTCTGCGTCGCCCTGCTCGCCCTGTCTGCCCTCGATGACAGCGTCTGCCATTGCAGCGGAGATAAGACGGACAGCGCGGATAGCGTCGTCGTTGCCGGGGATAACATAGTCTACTTCATCGGGATCGCAGTTTGTGTCGACGATAGCGATGATCGGAATACCGAGCTTATGAGCCTCGAGAACAGCGATCTTCTCCTTGCGGGGATCGACGATGAACATAGCAGCGGGCTGCTTCTTCATCTTGGAGATACCGCCCATGAACTTCTCAAGCTTCTCTATCTCGAGCTGGAGCTTGATAACTTCCTTCTTGGGAAGCATATCGAAAGTTCCGTCAGCCTCCATGGTCTTGAGTTGCTCAAGTCTCTTTATACGGCGCTGAATGGTGTTGAAGTTGGTGAGCATACCGCCGAGCCAACGGGCGTTGACATAAGGCATGCCGCAGCGCTCAGCCTCCTCGCGGATAGAATCCTGAGCCTGCTTCTTCGTGCCGACGAAAAGGATCTCCTTGCCGTCTGCAGCGATATCGCGGACCGCCATATAGGCATCCTCAAGCTTCTTGACCGTCTTCTGAAGGTCGATGATGTAAATACCGTTGCGCTCCGTGAAAATATAGGGAGCCATTTTGGGGTTCCATCTTCTGGTCTGATGACCGAAGTGCACACCTGCTTCAAGCAGCTGCTTCATTGATACTACTGACATTTGTTTTTCCTCCTTTGGTTTTTCCTCCGCGAAACAGGGCGGCCGCAACGGCGAAAATTCACCGCACCGGGCGACTTCCTAAAGCTTCGCGTGCGTAATGCTCGGATATTATATCACAGCAAGATATAAAAATCAAGAGTTTTTTAATCTATTTCAGCTTTTCTCTGCCGGTTCTTTGTGCTCTTCTCTTTTGCCGCCGGAAGTTTTTGCAAGCGCTTTATTATAGAGCTTGTACACGCCGCACTTCCAGCACAGGAGCATACCGACGACTGCGCCGACGACCGCCTGAAGAATCTGATATGGAAGCTTCATAACGGCGTATTCCGGTGTGCTGTAGATAAACGCTCTGCCGAGGGAGTAACCGACGACCATAATGACCGCGCCTATCGAGACGCCTATTCCGCTCGCGAGCACGGGGTGCTTCTTCAGAACATAGTGCGAGAAAACGGAGATGATAACAGCCTGGAGTCCGTGGGTAACCAATGAGACAAACATCGGGAGCGGATAAAAGAACAGGTCGCCGAGGAACGCGCCGACTCCGCCGACTATAAACGCCGCGACAGGGTCGAGGATTATCGCCGCGGTGCAGATAATTATATCATTGAGATACAGGTGGCCGCCCGGAACGGGAACGCCGAACGAGCTCATCGCGACATTGAGCGCCATGAACATTGCCGTCAAACATATCCACAGCGTGGTTCTTTTCGTGTTGCTTTTTTCTTTCATTTTCAAGTCCTCCTTGCTTTTTTGACAGGAATATTATACAATACCACTGATAATATAAAATAGTCAGAAACGGAGAAAATAATATAACCGGATGAAATACACGGTTGACTTGAACGACCGCCCGGTCTATTTGCAGATTTACAGACAGTTCAGGGCGGATATAGTCGGCGGGGCGTTCGCCTACGGCAGCAAACTGCCGTCAAAGCGGCTGCTCGCAGAGGAGCTCGGGGTGAGCACGATAACGACCGAACACGCATATAATCTGCTCTGCGAAGAGGGATACACTCAGGCGCGCGAACGAAGCGGATATTTTGTTGTTTTCCGCCGTTCGGACGGCTTTGCGGCGTCCGACAGCAGACCGCCAGAGCCGATGCGAGGAAAAAATATCGAACACAGCAAGCCCGAATTTTCATTATCGCTGCTCAGCAGGACGATGCGCAAAGTTATTGCGGACTGCGGAGAAGAGATACTTGAACGCTCACCGCACTCGGGGCGAATCGAATTACGCGAAGCGCTGCGGCAATATCTCGCGAGAAACCGCGGCATATCTGTTGACACGGATCAGATAATCGTCGGCTCGGGTGCAGAATATCTCTACGGGCTGATAGTCGACCTGCTCGGCAGGGACAAAACATACGCGATAGAGTCGCCGTCATATGAAAAAATCGAGCAGGTATACAGGGCGGCGGGAGTCAGATACGAGCTTCTCCCGCTCTCGGACGACGGCATAGACGGCGCAGCGCTGAGCGGCAGCAAGGCGGACGTTCTGCACACGACTCCATATCGGAGCTTCCCGACTGGGGTCACCGCGTCCGCTTCGAAGAGATATGAATATATCAACTGGTCTTCATCGGGCGACAGATTCATTGTTGAGTCGGACTACGACTCAGAATTTTCGGTCTCACAGAAGCCTGCGGACACGCTTTTTGTGCTCTCCGACCGCGACAATGTAATATATCTCAACACATTTTCAAAAACTATATCGCCCTCGCTGCGTGTCGGATACATGGTTCTGCCGAAAAGGCTCGTTAAGATATTTGAAGAGCGGCTAGGGTTCTATTCCTGCACCGTGCCGACATTCGAGCAGTTGGTGCTGACCGAGCTTCTGAACAGCGGCGACTTCGAGCGGCACATAAACAGAGTCAGGCGCGCAAAGCGCAGAGAGCTCAATAAGGCATAAAAAATCGGCGGCAAGATCAATCCCCTGCCGCCGATTTTTTAATTATTTATTTGTCTTTTATCTTCAGCATTGCGCGCATGGCGTTGAGCACAGCGAGAATGAGAACTCCGACATCGCCGAAGACCGCTATCCACATATCCGCGATACCGAATGCGCTGAGCACGAGGATGATCACTTTGACCGCGAGCGCGATCCAGATATTCTCGTTGACGATGCGCATGGTCTTTCTGGCTATCTTTATCGCCGTCGGGAGCTTTGAGATCTTATCATCCATGAGGACGATATCCGCCGACTCGATCGCGGCGTCGCTGCCCATCGCGCCCATTGCGATGCCTACATCGGCTCTTGTGAGCACGGGTGCGTCGTTGATGCCGTCGCCGACAAACGCGACCTTGTTGCCCTTGCCGAGCAGCTCTTCAACGCGCTCGACCTTCTGCGACGGAAGCAGTTTTGCGTGAACTGCGCTGAGTCCGAGCTGCTTGCCGACCGCTTCGGCGACGCGCTCGTTGTCGCCCGTGAGCATAACGGTGTTCTTGATACCGAGTTCCTTGAGCTTCGCTATCGCGGATGCCGAATCGGGCTTTATCTCATCGTTGATAACGATATGTCCGAGATACTGCGCACCCTCGCTGATATGAATAACGGTGCCTGCCATATGGCACTCATGCCACTTGGCTCCCGCCATATCCATGAGTTTGCCGTTGCCGACAAAATAAATCTTGCCGTCGATAACAGCCTCGAGACCCATGCCTGCGTGCTCGGTTATCTTGCCGATACGACTCTTGTCTATATGACCCTTATGCGCCGCGACTATCGACTCGCCGACCGGGTGAGTCGAATAGCTCTCCGCCGCGGCGGCGACATCGAGAAGATGCGCCTCGGTGATATTTTCGGGATGAATGGCGTTGACCGCGAAGGTGCCTTTCGTCAGCGTTCCGGTCTTGTCGAACACGACCGTGTCAATCTTCGAAAGGGTCTCCATATAGTTGGCACCCTTTATGAGTATGCCGTCACGCGAAGCTCCGCCGATGCCGCCGAAGAAAGACAGCGGAACAGAAACAACCAGTGCGCACGGGCACGAGACAACGAGGAAGGTAAGCGCGCGCTCGATCCATCTGCTCCAAAGGCTCCAGGTGCTCTGAGTTCCCATGAGCATGGTAACAAGCGGCGGTATAATCGCGAGCACAACGGCGCCGATAACGACGCATGGAGTATACCAGCGCGAGAAGCGGGTGATGAAGTTCTCGGCTCTCGCCTTTTTCTCCGAGGAGTTTTCAACGAGTTCGAGAATCTTCGCGACCGTGCTCTCCTCGAAGCGGCTCTGCGTTCTGACATGGATAACGCCGGAAAGATTTATCGTTCCGCTCGTCACTCTGTCACCGACAGTCTTGTCTGCGGGCAGGCTCTCGCCTGTCAGGGCGGCGGTATTGACAGAAGTCGAGCCGTCGATTATCTCGCCGTCAAGCGGAATCTTTTCGCCGGGCTTGATAACTATAGTCTCGCCGAGTTCAACTTCCTCGGGCGACACGGTTTCCTCTTTTCCGTCGCGCACGACTACGGCATAGTCGGGACGGATATCCATAAGCGCGGATATCGACTTGCGGCTCTTGCCGACCGCGATGCTCTGGAACAGCTCGCCGACCTGATAGAATATCATGACCGCCGAGGCTTCGCGGTAATCGCCGACGCCGAACGCGCCGACAGTGGCGATGGCCATGAGGAAATGCTCATCGAACACCTGACCGTGGGCAATATTGCGTATAGCGTCCCACAGGACATCATAGCCTATCACAAGATACGGCGCGATATAAAGCAGCAGCGCTTTCCAGCCCTCAAAGCCGAATATCTCGTCGACTGCCCAGGCAACACCTGTCAGCACGACCGATACGATTATTCTTATAAGTGTTTTCTTCTGCTTTCTCGTCATCGGGGACACCCCTCTTACTTAAGAATTATTGTGCAGTCGGGCTCAACTTTCTTTGCGGTCTTGACGACTTTCTTGAGCACATCGTCAAAAGCATCGTCCGCCGCCTCAAGGGTCAGCTTCTGGGTGAAGAAATTGACGCTGACGCTCTCGACTCCGTCAACCTTGGCGATAGCCGCCTCCATCTTTGCCGCGCAGTTTGCACAATCCAGATCCTCAAGCTTAAAGATCTTCTTCATTGTTCTCGTTCCTTTCTTCAATAAGATGTTCGAAGCCTTTGGCTATAATCGTTCTGACATGGTCATCAGAAAGAAAATAATAGATTGTTTTGCCCTCACGGCGGTTGGCAACAAGATTTGCGTCCTTGAGTATCTTGAGCTGGTGCGATATCGCCGACTGCGTCATGCCGAGCAGTTCCGCAATAGCGCAAACGCACATCTCCGACTCAAAGAGCGAGAACAAAATCTTGACGCGGGTCGTGTCGCCGAAGAGCCTGAACAGATCGGACAGGTCGCAAAGCAGCTCGTCTGTCGGCAGCTCGTGCCTCACCATATCGAGCATCTTTTCGTGGTTGTGTTCCATGTTTTTGTCCTCCGTTCATTTGCATGATAATTCATATGATTGTTCGTTCATATGTTTTACTGTTCATATGATAGCTCATTCATATGTTATTGTCAACAGTTTTTTTTAAATTTTGCAAGACAGCCGAAAAAAAATAAATAGAGGTCATAATCCGCGTTGTCAGACATGGATTATGACCTTTGTTTTTTGCACTAAACAGATATTCAGTCTTCTTTGCCGTCGAGCAGGCTCTTTTTGAAGTCGTCGCTGATAACGGCAAGGTTATCGATATGCATCTTTCCGTTCTTGAATTTGAGTGTGAGCGAATCGGAGTTTCGCTTCATCGAGAGAAAATCGGAAATATTGAAGCGCTTCTTCTTGCCGAACATAGTCGAATAGACATATATCCCCTCGCCCGCAGACACGACCTTCTGGTCGAGCTGGCAGAGCATCGCCGCGGCACCGAAAAGCATACAGCCAAACCCCGGAATCGCAACGAAGAACTTTCCGACTGCGAGCATTGCGACACATACAGCGGCGCCTGCAATATAGACAGCCATACCGAAGAAGAAAAGACATTTCGGAATATGTACTGCATATTTGGCATCACCGGGATCGCGTACTATACGAACGATAAAATATATCAGCAGAGCCGCAGAAACGACAGCGGCGACAAAAGCATAAATCATTCCGACTCTCCTTAAAAGATATTGAGATTCCTGAGCACGAATATCATAGAGATAACCCATGCCGCATCGACAATATATGAAATTATCGTCAGAACTTTCGATGACTTAGCACCGACCGCGATGCCTATGACGCGGAGCACGAAGAACAATATTATCGCCACGGCGCTCGCTATCAAGAATCCGAGCATCACCGACGCGCTGACAAAACTCGGCTTTGCGGCGTTGATTATTTGAACTATAAAAAATGCAACTGCGCCGACTATGTCAACAATAGCCGATATATTTGTTATTTTTGGCAGAACTTTGCTTTTCATATTTACGAGACCCGAAGTCTCCCTCACTCCTTTGAATCGGTTACGAGAAAATTCTATCACATAAATGCGATTTAATCAACAGCGGACAGAAAAAAGCGGCGGAATTTACCGCCGCGCATGGTTAGCATACATTAATTATATTTAACTATATTCGCCTGTATCGGCTCTCCCCTACTAAACGAGGCGGCGTTTTCAAACGTGGTCTCACTTATCGATTCAAGCGCCTCGCGGGTCAAAAAGCCCTGGTGCGAGGTGATTATAACATTCGGGAACGACAGAAGTCGCGCCGTGACGGAGGTTTCGAGAATATCGTCCTCGCGGTTTTCAAAGACATTGTGCGTCTCCTCCTCGTACACATCGAGCCCGACGCCCATAAATTTATGCTGCCTTATACCTTTTATAAGATCGGGCGTGCTTATCAGCGCACCGCGTGAAGTGTTGACGAGGATAACGCCGTCCTTCATCCGCTCTATTGCGTCGATATTTATCATATGATAGGTCTCCTCGGTCAGCGGGCAATGGAGGGATATCAGATCGCTTTCGCCGAGAAGTTCATCGAGTTCGACATATCGAACGAAGTCGAGCGAGGGGTTCCGATATTTATCATAGGCGATAACATTCATCCCGAGACCGCGGCAGGCGCGCGCGAACGATGCGCCTATCTTTCCCGTGCCGACGACTCCCGCCGTCTTGCCGCAGAAGTTGACTCCCGTAAGACCCATGAGGCTGAAATTATTTTCGCGCACTTTTATATAAGCCTTGTGTATGCGGCGATTGACGGCGAACGCGAGCGCGAGGGCATGCTCGGCTATTGCCTCGGGCGAATACCCCGGCACGCGCATAACGGAGATACCGTGCTCCTGCGCCGCCGGAAGATCGACATTGTTATATCCGGCGCAGCGCATGAGAATGAGCCTGACCCCGTTCTCGGCGAGGATATCCACGACCCGCCTGCCGATATCGGACGCGACGAACAGGCACACAGCGTCATAGCCTTTCGAGAGCGGCGCGGTGCGGTAAGAGATATCCGTCTTGAGATAGTCTATTTCAATGTCGGGATATTTGTCCGCAAGCTTCTCGAACGCCTCGCGGTCATACGGCTTTGTATCATAAAAAAGTATTTTCATAGAATGTGCCTCCGGCAGTTTTCTCTGAATAGTATCCGCCGCAAAGAAATGAATATTCGGGCTAAATGAGCACAATTTATCATAAAGAGTGAAAACAATGGGAAGAAAATGCAAAAAAGGCTTGACTTTTTCAAGCAAATATTATATGATAATCAAGCTGATTTGCGGATACAGCTTCCGCACAGTGAAAAGAATATGATCCATTAGCTCAGTCGGTAGAGCACTTGACTTTTAATCAAGGTGTCCGGAGTTCGAATCTCCGATGGATCACCAAATACAGAGAAGCCGCCTTTGGGCGGCTTTTTTGTTTTTAGATTTTTTAAAATTTTGTGTTGACAAAGGTATTTTTTGTGTTATGATATAGGTGTGCTATGACAGATAGCACACCTATTCTGATTTTGGTGCACTGCGGCGCGCCGGAATCAAAAAGAAAGGAGAATCGCTGTGGTCTTAATCGACAAGCAGAGCCGCGTACCGGCATACGAACAGATAAGGAATCAGCTGCTGACTCTTATCCTTGTCGGTACATTCGCTCCGCACTCGCAGCTGCCGTCAATTCGATCCATCGCAACCGACGCCGGCGTGAACATAAACACGGTCAAAAAGGCGTTCTCCGACCTTGAATCCTACGGTGCGATATACACCGTGCCCGGAAAGGGAAGCTTCGTCAGCGAAAAGGCTTTCAAGAACGATTCGGTGCACGACACGGCAGTGTCCGAAGTTTCGGACGCTATCTCTGCCGCCCGCGCCAAGGGACTCAAAAAGCAGGAAATTATCGACATACTCTATGAAATCTACACTCAGGAGGAAGAATTATGATTGAAGTAATCGGCGTTACAAAACGGTTTCAGGACTTCACTGCCATTCAGAATCTTTCGCTGAAAGTCGAAAAGTCGTCAATATACGGGCTTGTCGGCTACAACGGCGCGGGTAAAACGACTCTTCTCAAGACGGTCGCCGGAGTCTACAGAGCCGACGAGGGCGAGGTCAAAATATTCGGCGAGAATGTTTTTGACAACGCAAAGGTTAAGCAGAGACTCTTCTATGTCCCCGATGACCTCTATTTCGAGCCCAATGCGACAATAGAGAGCATGGGCAAGTTCTACGCGGGCTACTATCCCCGCTTCAGCTTCGACACCATGCACAAGCTTTCGAAAGTTTTCGGGCTTGACACAAAGAAGAGCATACGCGGCTTTTCAAAGGGAATGCAGAGACAGGCCGAGATAATTCTCGGAATGTCCACGATGCCCGAGGTCATTCTGCTCGACGAGAGCTTCGACGGACTCGACCCGGCGAAGAGGAACCTCATCAAGAATCTTCTGCTCGAATACATGGCGGAGGAGGAATGCTCGGTCATAATCTCTTCGCATAACCTCCACGACCTCGCCGATATGTGCGACCACATTGCGCTGATAAACGGCAAGAGCATCGTTATGGACTGCTCGGTCGACGACATCAGCGGCTCGCGCTGCAAGTTCAGGCTGGTCTTTGACCGCGACCTCGAAGAGAGCGACTTCAAGGCGCTCGACATCAAGCACTTCTCGAAGGACGGAAAGATAATCACTCTGAGCGCCAACGGCGACATGGACGAAAACGAGAAGAAGCTTCAGGATATGAAACCGCTGATGATCGAAAAATTCCCGCTCACGCTCGAAGAGATCTTCCTCGAGGAGATGGAGGGCAGCGACTACGACTTCAAGGACATCTTCGGCAAGACCGAAGAGAAGAAATGAGGTGGAACAGATGAAGAAAAAATATAAGAACACTTTCTGGTTCTCCGTCGCGCACGCGATGAAAAAGAACTTCATTCTCCCGCTGCTGACATTTGCAGTGAGCATGTTTTTCTATCTCACTGGCTTCTGCTGGGATGTATTGAGAGAAGCAAAGAACAAGGCCGCTATCACCGGTCAGGACGTTATGAAGTTAATGCGCGAAGCGTATGAGGTCTTTATCTTCGACTCGGAGCGCGCGGCATATGAACCGCTCATCTCGTTCTACCCCGCTCTGCTCGTTGTGATATCGATTTTGCTCGGCGTTTTGCTGTTCAGATTCGTTACGAATAAAAAGACCGTCAACGTCTACTACAGTCTCGGTATCAAGCGCGCCGACCTCTACACCGCGCGTCTTCTTGCGGGCGTGTTCATGATGCTCGCGGCGGTACTCGTCCCGCTCGCTGTTTCGCTCGGGCTCAACCTCCACTATTTCGGCTCGTCCGTCATGCTCTGGCGAACCTTCCTGTTCTATGCGGTGCACAACGTGATATGTGTGCTCGCCGGTCTTACAATATCGGCGGCGGTCTCGAGCTGCGTGGGTACGGTTGTTGAATCGCTTGGCTTCTCAGCCGTTCTCGCGGCGTTCCCGAGCGTTGTGACAATGTGCGTGAACTACGGCGTTCCCGCAATTCTCAACGGCGCACCCGCCATAACTTACTATGGCATATATCCTGCTGCGTCAAGCTACGGGGAGCTGCACTTCGACATAACGGACTCCACCATGTTCGGGCGCATCATCAGTCACATAAATCTGCTCATGCTCAACAGAAGCTCTTTTATTAACTCATCTTCCGTTGAAGCTATGACAAAAGAGGCGGCAAAGAAATGGGCTGCCCCCTCGCTGACCCCCTATATTCTCTGGGCAGTTCTCATCGCCGCGTTCTTCGTGTTCGGTCTGTTCATGTTCAAGCGCAGAAAAGCCGAGATATGCGGATTCCCCGGAAGAAGCACCGTTCTCAACTTCGTACTCTGCATGATTGCCTCTTTCGGAGTGGCCTCGCTGGTGCTGTACTTCGTGACTTCCGAAATACCGCAGATAACAACCTGGATGATTATAGTCGGGCTGATGATAATCAGCGTCATAATCTTCCTGATATTCGACATTATTCTCCACCTGAGCTTTAAAGCCATAAAAAAGGACTGGAAGATAGGTCTCGTCCACGCCGGGCTCATGGCGGCGTTCCTGCTCTCGCTCTACACCGGATTCTTCGGCTACAGCAGCCGCGTGCCGGATATTCAGGATATTGACAGTGTATCTATCTCCGCCCCCAACGCGCTGATGGGCAGTTACCAGCTCGGGCGTGAGCTTGGCAACAGCTACAGTACGGACAGATATTATTCCGATGTATACTCAGATTACTACTATGTCAGCAACCACCGCTCGGTTTCCCTCATCGAAAACTTCAAAGACAAAGATGATATAAACACCGTGCGTGAAATACACAAGGCCATGATAAAAGCCGGAAATATCCACAGAGTCAACACAAACTCCGACAACTATTCAAAGAGAATAACCTGCCAGAGCGTTGTTATAAGATACAAGCTCAAGAACGGACGCGAGCTTGTCAGAGTCTATGAATATGTTCCGCTGACAAACTATCCGACACTCTATACTCTCGAAGACACCAAGAACTGGAACAACAAGATAAAAGACGAACTGCTCAACATCGACTCGGAAAACATCATCCCGATAGTTTTCTCTGCTCAGATGGACAACCAGATAGCTGTTGACGAAGAGCTGACGGCAGGTCTTGCGCGCGCGATATACAACGATATAACCACGCTTAGCTCCGACAAGTTCCTGACAAGCAACGCCAAATACCTCGGCTCGGTTGCATTCTGTGTCAAGAGTCAGGGAGAAGATTACTCGATGTATGAGTCATCCGAATATGTCAATGCAACTTCAGTGACAGACGAAACCGTTGAAGAAGAAGTTATACCGCGCCAGGAAATTGTTGACGCACTTTCGTCCCATGATCCGGCAAGCAGACATCTCGCGCTCAGCTGTGGTTTTTCGGTAGTTCCGATAACCGAAGAAATGACAAACACGATAAGCTTCCTCAAAGCTCACGGACTCTATGAAAAGCTCAGCGACGAGTCGCCGATAGTCAGCGCAAGAATAGCAGACATGGGCAAAGCCACATCCTCAGACGATATGAGATACGGTTTCGCCTATTCCAGCCCGATTTTCAACTCGTTCTGGGACGACGGAAAGTCAAAGCCATATTCAAAGAAGGACTCTAACGGCTATGAATATGAAGTTAGCAGCTACACCAGCGGCGACTTCATGCCGAAGGATTCAAAGACCGTCACCGACAAGGCGACGCTCGAAAAGCTCGCCGCCAACGCCTACGGCTACAGATTCGACCTCACGGGCGGATACCTTGTCGAATTCGAGCGCGCGAACGGTTGCCTTACGATAATGTATGTTCCGAAAGGACGCATCGAGCTGAATCTCGGCACGGGCAAATAAAATTCAAGCGGCGGCTGTATTTAAAAAGGTACAGCCGCCGGAGAAAAATATCGGGAGGGAGAAAGGGTGAACAGAACAAAAGACGGCTTTAAAAATCCGTTTGGCTTCACGGTCGCACACGCGATGAGAAAGAACTTTGCTTTTCCGCTCGCGGTCTTTGTAATGAGCTTGGTGCTCTACCTCAGAAGCTTTTTCGGCAGCGACAAGATAAGACAGCTTACGGCGCTGAAGAGCGGCGGCTCGGCGACGTTGGAGCTTCTGCGCGAATCCGGAAAATTTTTAATAATCGGCGGATCTGACAACTATATGCTGACGGATATTCTCTATTTTTACACGGCGGCAGTCGTTGTTCTCTCCGCCGCGCTGGGTATAATGCTTTTCAGATTCGTCTCAAGCAGGGCGAAGAACAACATATATTTCAGTCTCGGCATCAGCCGCGCGGGTCTGTTTTCGGCGCACTGGCTGGCGGGAGCGGTCATGCTCGAAGCGGCCGTGCTTCTCCCGCTCGCCTTTTCGGCAATGCTGAACCTTATCTACTTCGGCTCGTCCGTCATGCTCTGGCGCACGCTGCTGTTTTACGCCGTTCACATGACCGTGACGGCGCTTGCGGGATTCTCTGTTGCGGCGGCAGTCTCCGTCTGCGTGGGAACCGCAGGCGAATCGGTACTGTTCTCGCTCGCATTCATAGCGTTTCCGAGCGCTGCTGTATATTTTCTCAACAATGCGGTACCGCATCTGCTCTTCGGCGCGCCTCACAATTCAAACTACGCACTCTATCCGTCGGCGAGTCACAACCAGGATATCAGCATGGCCCTCTCCCCTTTCGGGCGCGTGCTGTCGTATCTCAATCTGCCGATGCTCAACAACGACGCGTTTATTCGTTCAGGCACATTCGTCTCAAACGGATTTTCCGCAATGAGCGCAGACGAGCTGAAAAGCTGGAGCACGCCGTCTCTTGAGCCCTATATACTCTGGGCGATACTGACCGCCCTGCTGTTCGTTTTCGGGCTTTTGATGCTAAAGCGCAGGAAGGTGGAGATATGCGGCTTCAGCGGCAGGAGCAAGGCTTTAAACTTTTTGCTGACCGCCATGCTCTCTGTTTCCGCAGGCTCAACTATCGTCGCCGTTAATTTTTATTTTTCGCAAATCACCGACAAGCAATATCTTATAACGGGCATAACAACCGTGCTTTTGAGCGCTGTTATATTCGTGGTTTTCGATATTATGCTCAATCTCAGCTTTAAGGCACTCAAAAAGGATTGGAAATACGGGCTTGTCCATGTGGCTCTCGCGGTCGCCGTTATGCTCTCGCTCTACACAGGGTTCTTCGGTTACAGCAGCCGCGTGCCTGATACCGACAGCATCGAGAGCGCATCGGTATCCGCTCCGGACATACTTCTCGGAAGCTACCGCACAAAAGCAGACGAGCTCAAATTCAACGCAAACTCCGGCTACTATCTCGCCTTCGACGAGGACGGAAACCCGGTTGGCATAAACAGCGGCTGTTACTATCGCAGCAACGCCGACGAAAGGCGCATAATTATCGACGGATTCAAAAGCGAAAGCGACATTAACGCCGTGCGCGAGCTGCACAAAAGGCTCATCGCCTCGGGCAGAAAAGTTGTTTCAAGCAGCGAGGATTATTCCGAAAGAGCCGTGCACAGCACTGTTATTATAAAATACAAGCTCAAGAACGGACGCGAGATAATAAGAGAATATCAGACAGTCTGGCTCGGCGACTATCTCTCGCTCTATTCAATAGAGAACACCGAGAACTGGAACAACAAAATCAAAAACGAGCTGCTGAACATAAACAGCGAAAAAGTATTCCCCGTTCTCTTCTCGGGACAGATGGACAAAAAGACCGTCGTTGACCAAAAATTTACACGCGGACTCGCCCGCGCGATATATGAGGACATAACCTCTCTCGGCGCGGACAGAATTCTCTGCTCCGACTCGAAATGGCTCGGCGCGGCGGCTCTGTACCGCGACGGTATCAAGGCGGAAATGGAAGCGGTAACTCAAATCTACTCGCCCGATACAGTCAATAGGGACACCGAAACGCCGGAAGATGCGATAAGAAAGGCTTGGAAGACAGGCAACTACGGCGAGATGATGACCAACGGCTCGGAATACGGCGATTTCGGCAAGTTCAAGTCCGTTATTCCGATAACCGAGGAAATGACAAATACCGTCGAATATCTAAAAGCCCACGGGCTCTATGACCTGCTCGTTGACGAATCGCCTATAGTCGCCGTCAGAGTGGCGGACATAGGCAAGCTCACCGTCGACGCGCTTGAATACACCACGCCGATATTCAACGCTTTCTGGGACAACGGCAAATCAAAGCCGGAAACCGACCGCGAGACCGGAGAACAGATAAGCACATACACGAGCGGCGACTACATGCCGAAAAATTCAAGGGAATTCACCGACGGCGCAACGATAAATGCACTCGCCGAAAACGCCTACGGCTACAGATTCGACCTCACGGGCGGATATGTTGCCGAGTTCAGACGTGCCAACGGCTGCAGAACGATAATGTATATCCCGAAAGGGCGCGTCGAACTGAATCTCGGTTAAATATAAAAACTCCCTTAAACACATATAGCCCCGGGCTTCACGGAAAATCTGTGAAGTCCGGGGCCGTTTCTATATTTACACATGAAAAAATGCGACCCCGAAGGATCGCATAAGTTCAGCTTTTAGATATTACTTGTCCTGTATTAAAGGAAGAGAAGAAGCAGGGTTGCAACGAGTGCGAGAACGAAGAAAGAGATAGCGATGATCTTCGTGATAAGCACAAGCTTCGACTCCATAGTCCTGCTCTTGTTCTTGCCGAAGAAAGTCTCTGCGCCGCCTGCGATAGCGCCGGAAAGACCGGCGGACTTACCCTCCTGAAGAAGGACGAGAACAATAATAGCGACCGAAAGAAGAATGAGGACTATGCCCAATATAATCTCATGTACTGCCATGAAGTTAACCTCCAAACACAAATTGCTAAGATATTTTAGCATATACTTTGACACATTTCAATAGTTTTTATAAAAACTTTTGCCGAACGGAGAAATTTTCCTTCCGAAAGATGTATTATCAGCACGCGGCTGAGCAAACTACTCTCAGCGGCAAGAGTCCGAAGTCAATGCGTTTGCAGGGCTTTTCCCGCCGACCGTTTTGCGGGGAAGCCTTGCAAACGGTCTTTTTTATATTCCGAGCTCAAGCTGTTCGCCCTTGTCCTCCGCGCTCAGCAGCGCTCCGGCGGCGGGCAGGTTCTTTGTCTTATATCTGTACGCCTTGGCGAACTCCCCTTCTTTATACGCGCGGACGGTCATAACTTTCTGACCCTTCTTGAGGCTCATAACGCCGACTCCCTGAGTGTCCTTGGTAGTCTTGGGCGAGATTGCGCCGGTATTTATCAGAAGGTGTCTGCCCGCAGAAGAGATTATAACAAGCTCGACATCGCTTTCGATATGGAGCATCGCCGCGACAGGCGATTTGTCGGAATAAGCCTTTATGAGCTTCTTGCGGTTCGTCTTCGTCTGATAGGCGGAAAGCTCGACCTTCGCCGCCTTTCCGTTTTCAAAGAAGAAGAGCATATGACCCGAATAATCCGAGGTCACGACCATATAGACCGCCGTCTCGCCCTCGTCCATGCCGAGCGTGCTCGCCACATAATCGCCGAGTGCGCTCGCCTTTGTCTCCTTGAAATCATTGACGCGAGCCTTGTAGACCTGGCAGCGGTTTGTGAAGAAGAGAAGCTCTTTCGCGTTATCCGTGACCACAGTCTGGGCGAGCTCATCGCCCTCCTTGAACTTCTGCTCGCTGCTCATGCGCAGGGACTGCGGGGTTATCTTCTTGAAATAGCCCTGCTTCGAGAAGAAGAGCG
>ENA-ORSQ01000520-ORSQ01000520.1-human-gut-metagenome-genome-assembly--contig:-NODE-520-length-25605-cov-3.377886_pt1 | contig 25605 bp, 30 predicted proteins | sample MGYA00241900_ERZ509164 | MGnify/ENA primary metagenome ERZ509164 (study PRJEB26280, sample SAMEA2338807) | human gut metagenome | biome: human gut; feature: human-associated habitat; material: faeces...
TTGGATACGTATATGTTCCATCATATGAAGATAATGTTAAATCTCCTGAAACTGCCACTCCTTCATACGTTATTTCTACGTCTCCGTTTTCCTTGTCTTTTATCAAAAATTTATATTGGTCATTAACTATAATATATGCATTTTTATCATCTAGCTTTTCTTTTGAACTTAAATCATAATTTTTCTTTCCATTACTTATTTGTTCCAAATAATTTTCTAAATTTACCGTTTTACTTTCAACCTGAATATCTACCTTTTCAAGTTCCAATGCTTCTTTTATTCCTGCTATTGTTTGCACTTTCTGTGTACTTTTTGCCATATCAAATAGACTATCATTGCCAATTATCAGACTTGTACTCACTCCTGCCAATATTAATAAAATTACGATCGTAACAGCTAGTGTTACTAGCGTTATTCCTTTTATTTCTTTTGTTCTCACTATTCTTTCATCCTCCTAGCTTATTATTAAGTTATATACTTAATGATAAAAGCTAAGTTGTTTTTTCTTTATATCAAGCTTATTTCAGCATATTCTCAATTAAAAATTTCTTAAATATTTTTTTTGCTCTTTTGATATAATAAATGCAAAAAAGGATTCATTAAGTATATAACTTAACGAAAAAAAAATAGTTGGTTTGTATTACTCTACCCCAACTATTTTAATTTTTATACTATTTTGCCAGCCTTTTTAATCTTAGTGCGTTTAGTGTTACTGTTAAACTGCTTATTACCATTGCTAAACTTGCTATCATTGGGTTTATTGTTATTCCCCATTTGCTGAACGAGCCCATTGCAATTGGTATCATTAAGCTGTTATAGAAGAATGCCCAAAATAGATTTTGCTTTATGTTTCTTATTGTTTTTTTACTGATGTTTATTAGATTTAGTATGCTGTTTAAATCATTTCTGGTTAATATTACGTCAGATGAATCCATTGCTATGTCTGTTCCACTATTTACACTAACACCTATGTTACTGCTTGCAAGTGCTGGACTGTCGTTTATTCCATCTCCACACATCATTACATATTTGCCTTCTACTTTCAGTTTTTTTACTACCTCCGTTTTTTCACGTGGTGTAACATTTGATATCACTGTAGTTATGCCTATTTCTTTAGCAATTTTTTCGGCTGTTTGTGTGTTATCTCCTGTTAACATTACAGTCTCAATTTTATTTTTATTCAGCTTACTTATTACTTCTTTTGAATTTTCTCTTACAATATCGTTTACACCTATAATTGCTGAAATTTCATTGTTTATCACAACATAAATTATGCTGTTTCCTTCTTTTGCAAGCTTTTCTTCGTCTTGTTTATGACTGTTTGTTATATCATATTTTTCTAATATTTTTGAATTGCCTAATATTACCTCATTTTCAGCTATCTTTCCAATTATTCCATAGCCACTTACATCTTTAAAATCTTTTACATCTAGTGTTTCAATTTTATTTTCATTTAGATAATCTTCAAAAGCCTTTCCTATTGGATGTGCCGACTTTTTCTCCAAGCTTCCAACTATTTGCATAAGTTCTTTTTCTTGCATTTTGCTGTAATTTACTATCTGTGCTATTTTTAGCTTGCCATATGTTAATGTTCCTGTTTTATCAAACACAACTGTCGTAGTCTTTTCGGCATTTTCTAATATTTCACTCTTCTTTACAAGTATTCCATTATTGGCACACACGCCTTCAGATACAACAATAGCGAGTGGAGTTGCCAGCCCCAAGCTACAAGGACATGCTACGACCAATATTGTTACAAATACATTTATTGCCGTGGCAACAGTGTTTTCTAAAATTAGATATGCAATAAAAGTAATTATTGCAATTAGTATAACTGCTGGCACAAAATACCCACTTACAGTATCAGCCACTTTTGCGATTGGAGCTTTAGTGTTAGTAGCCTCTATTACGAGTCTTACAATTTCAGAAATAGTCGATTCCTTTCCAATTTTTTCGGCTTCATATTCAATATATCCATCATAATTTATACTTCCGGCTATTACCTTGCTTCCTTCTGCTTTACTTGTAGGCTTGCTTTCTCCAGTAATAAAAGATTCGTCAAGATGTGCTTTTCCTGTTATTATTTCTCCATCAACCGCAATCCTTTCACCAGGTTTACTTACAACTATATCACCTTTTTTTATTTCATCTATTGTAACCTTTTTTTCTTCTCCGTTTACTTTAATAACCGCTTCTTTAGGTGTTATTTGTACTAATTTTTGAATTGCTTCTTTCGTCTTATCCTTGCTAATTCCGTCAATATATCTTCCTAATTTGATGAAAAATATTACTATTGCAGCAGACTCAAAATATAAATTTTCTACATATTCATGATGTCCTTTTGCAATCATGTACATTCCATAAATACTATACAAAATGCTTGTAATAACACCCATTGCAACAAGTGTATCCATGTTTGGAGCCTTATGAATTAAGTTTTTACAGCCACTTTTAATAATATCAAATCCATACACAACGAAAGCAATCGTTAGTGCAAGCAAAGTTCCAGCATAAATTAAAGGATGTATGTGCATATCTAAAAACGAAAAGTTTGGAAGACCAATCATGTGACCCATAGAAATATACATAAGAGCCACTGCTAAAACAGAAAATATTATAAATTTAACTTTTTCATTTTTATTTTGTTTCTTTTCACTATTTTCATTATAAATGCCTAAGCTCTTAAATCCCGCTTCTTCAACAAATTTTTCAAGAGTTTCCAAGTTTAAAATATTTTCATCATATTCAATTAGGGCATTTGCCATTACAAGATTCACAGTTGCACTTTTAATTCCATTTTGTTTATTTAAATATTTCTCCAATCCGTTAGAACACGCACTGCACGTCATCCCATCTATAGAAAGAACAACCTTTTTCAAAAAACTTCACCTCTTCTATTTTACATCAAATCCTATATTTTCAATTTTTTCTTTTATTTTTGATTCTTCTATTCCATCTTCTGCTTCAATCTTTACAGTTCCAGTCGTATGGTCTGCCTTTACACTCTTTATTCCATTCATATTTTTTACTGCATTTTGAATTCTGTTTTCACATCCTGTGCACATCATTCCCTCTACTTTTAAATTAATTTCTTTCATTTTAAATTTCCTCCCTATATTTATTAATTTGTCCAATTATTGGCAATTTATTTGTTAAACCTTTTAAATAAACTCGTTAGCTCATCTATAATCTCCAAGTTTCCTTTTTCTAAATCATCACTTACACAAGTATATAAATGATTTTCTAATATGTGATTTGACAAGCTTCTTATAGAATTTTCTACTGCCGATAGTTGAATTAAAACATCATTACAATATCTATCTTCATCTATCATTTTCTTTATCCCTTTTATTTGCCCTTCAATTCTATTCAGTCTATCATTCACAATCTTTTTTTCTTCCTTTGTACGATGAGTTTGTTTATGACAACAATTTTTATCTTCTATAATTTCATCACTCCCTTTCTCAACTTTCAAACGCTATTATATACCCCAGTATGGTATTTGTAAATAGAGGGGTATATAGAAATTTATTTGTCGAAATTTAACGAACGAATTTTCTTGATTTTTGATATGACTAGTAATATAATTTTACTAAATTATTTCAAAGATATTTTATTCGCTATAGCGAAAGTTTTTAATTCAGAAGTAAAATCCAATAAATTATATTTATAGAAATATTGACCTATGGGTAAACCATATTGTATAATAAGGAGGAAGGTTAATGAACGAAGAAAAAATGTATATTCCATCTGGCTTAAAAACTAGAGATGGAAAAGATATTATGTGTTACACTGGTGAGTTCTATTTAAAAAATAAAAAAAAAATAGATAAGTTAGTAAAAAAATGCGAAGAAATATTAAAAGCAGATTTTGAAAACGATAACCCATCAAAATCACAAGAAAATGCTACAAATATTTTAAAAGAGGATTCTGAAACATACAATCTAAATACTCACCTAAATAAAAAACACGATAAATTGTTTAAAGAAATATTATCAGACAAAAAAGAAGCTGTTAAATTTATAAACCATTATTTAAATCTATGTTTAGTAGAAAGCGATATCGAAAATACGAGAAAGAATTTAGAACTAATGGATTTTATAATATAGAAGCAGACATTGTATATAAATTAAAAGAGAAAAATGTTTTTATTTTAATAGAACATCAATCAAGTGTAGATTTAAAAATGGCATACAGGATATTATGCTACAAAAATGCAATAATCGAATCTGCAATAGATAAGAAAAGATTGAAAGAGCGAAACTATAAAATTCCTAAAGTAATAGCGATAGTCTTATACACTGGCAAAAGAAAGTGGAATAGTTTATCTATAAATGATATCGAAGAAAAGATATATGGATACGAAAATCCTAACAACGAATACCATTTAATTGATTCGAATGAGTTCAGTAGAAATAAATTATTAAGCGATAATCTAATAACATCTAAAGCCATGTTAATAGAAAAATCAAAAAACAAAGATGAATTATATAAAAATATTGAGGATGTAATACATAATCAAATAAGAAATAATACATTTGACAATACTCAATTAGAAAAATTGGTTAGATATGAGCTAGCTGAAACTGAAGATAACAATATACTAAGTAAATTTTTAGAAAAAATAAGAAATATAGAAGGAGGTAATGAAATTATGACAAATGCTTCAAGAATAATTAATAATGAAATAAGAAAACAAAGAAGAGAAGGAAAAATTGAGGGAATTGCTGAAGGAAAGGCTGAGGGTAAAGCTGAAGGTATTGCATTAATAGCAAAAAAGCTAAAAGGACAAATGCACATAAAAGATATAAGTCAAATAACTGGATTAAGTGAAGAAGAAATTAAAGCTTTATAATTATTGATTAATGTTATATTTTTTTCTATAAAAATCGCCCAAAAAGGGGCGTCCCTATTGGGCGATTTTTCTTAATACTGTTTTGTTTTCTTTTAAGCTTTCTGGTACGTTTATTACTCTTTGGTTAGAAGAGCCTCTCCATTCTAATGTTGGATTGTGTAATGCATCTACATATTGTCCGTCTACTAAAACATCTACGTATTTCAAAGCCTCTTTGTCTTTTAGGTCTTTTTCAAATGTGTAACCTGACCATACCCATACATTTTTTTCTGGATATTTTTCTTTGAATGCTTTTGCAAGTTCTTTTGTTCCTTCTATGTTCTTTGGATGCATTGGTTCTCCGCCTAAAATTGATAAGCCTTCTATGTTTGGATTATCACATAATTCTAGTACTTTGTTTATTGTATTTTGTGTAAATTCTTTTCCACCTGCAAAGTCGTGTGTTTCTTGGTTGAAACATTTTGGGCAATTAAATGCACAGCCTTGCATAAATATTGATACTCTTACACCTGGTCCATCTGCTATATCCATTTTTCTTATTTTGTTATATCTCATTTTTATTCCCCCATATTCGTAATTTTCAAAATGAAAATATTAAAAAATTATAGTATTTATATGTCAGTAACCATTATTCTTAAGAATGGTTATGCGTAGCTTAAATTTCTACGCACAACCTATTCTAATATTATCTATTTTGACGTTACAGTTTCTTTTTCTTCACTATGCTCATGTTTTTCGCATCCACATTTGCATTCATCTTCTTCAACATAATCTTTATTATCTATGTGAAGTACTCTTTCTTTTATTTCTTGAGTTCTTCCTTTATTCCAGAAGTTGCTTCCTATATATCCACAAGTTCTTCTTGCAACATTTAATGTGTTGTGGTCTCTGTTTCCACAGTTTGGGCAATACCATTCTAGATTGTCATCTATTAGTATTTCTCCTGTATATCCACATTTTTGGCAGTAATCAGATTTTGTGTTTAACTCTGCATACATGATGTTGTCATAAATAAATTTCATTATTTGAAGTACTACTTCTAAGTTGTTTTGTAAGTTTGGAGTTTCTACATAAGATATAGCTCCTCCTGGGCTTAGTCTTTGGAATTCACTCTCTAGTTTTAACTTAGAGAACGCATCTATTTCTTCAAATACTGGAACATGGTATGAATTTGTTATATAGTTTTTGTCTGTTATTCCCTTTATTTTTCCGAATCTCTTTTGTAGACACTTTGCAAATTTATATGTTGTAGACTCAATTGGCGTACCATAAACACTGTAATCTATGTCTTCTGCTTCTTTCCATTCTGCGCATTTTTCATTCATTTTCTTCATTACTTCTATGGCAAAATCTTTGCCATTACCATTATCTGTATGGCTCTTGCCTGTCATGTATTTAACACATTCGTATAATCCTGCATATCCTAAAGATATTGTAGAATATCCACCATGTAATAATGGATGAATGCTTGCACCCTTTGGTAATCTCGCAAATGCTCCATGTTGCCATAATATTGGGGCAATATCACTTGTTGCTTTTGCTAGTCTTTCGTGTCTTACTTGTAAAGCTTTGTGGCAAAGTTCAAGTCTTTCATCATATATTTTCCAGAATTTCTTCAAATCTTTTCCTGATGATAAAGCAACATCAACTAAGTTAATTGTTACAACACCTTGATTAAATCTACCATAATATTTTGGCTTCTTTGTAACTGGGTCTATATAAGGAGTTAAGAATGAACGGCAACCCATACATGGATAACATTGTCCATCTCCATTTGCATCTACTTTCATTTGCTTCATTATTTTCTCTGATATATAATCTGGAACCATTCTTTTTGCTGTACATTTTGCTGCAAGTTCTGTCAAATACCAGTATTTGCTGTTCTCATGTATATTATCTTCCTCTAACACATAAAGAAGTTTTGGGAAAGCTGGTGTAATATATACACCTTTTTCATTTTTGAATCCTAATATTCTTTGGTTTAGGAATTCTTCTATTATCATTGCTAATTCTTCTTTATACTCGTCTGTTTCTCCTAAATACATACAAACAGATAAGAATGGAGCCTGGCCATTTGTATTGGTCATTGAGTTTACTTGATAGTTGAATGTTTGAACACCATCAGCAACTTCTTTTTTAGTATCTTCTTTTGCAAACTTCTCGCATTGTTCTTTGCTTAATCCATTTTCTTTATATTTTTTGTAATATTTTTCATAGCTACTTCTTACAAATGGAGCCAAATGTGCAAGTGAAACAGTAGCACCACCATATGTAGAAGATGTAACAGCAAGTATTATTTGTGTTGCAATTGTACATGCTGTAATAAATCTGTGAGGCTTTTCAATCATAACACCATTCATTATAGTACCATTTTGAAGCATATCCTCTAGGTTTATTAGTTCGCAGTTTGTTAAAGCATTTTGTGCAAAATAATCGGCATCGTGGAAATGTATAATTCCTTCATCATGAGCTTTTACAACATCATCTGGAAGTAAAAATCTTCTTGTTATATCTGTACTTGTTATTCCAGCTAAATAATCTCTTTGTGTTGTAACGACTCTTGCGTTTTTGTTTGCATTTTCGTTATTCCAATATTCACTTTCTCCGTCAATTAATTCTTTAATAGTTTGGTCTGTTGTATTAGCCTTTCTAACAAGAGCTCTTGTATAACGATATGTAATATATTGTTTAGCAAGCTCATATCTTCCTATTTCCATAAGCTTTTGCTCGATTATATCTTGAATGTCTTCAACTAATATTCTAGATTTTCTTAAATCCTCTATATATTTTATTATTTCATCAATTTCTTCGTCTGTAGCTTTTTGTTTTTTTGAAACTTCATTATTTGCTTTTTTTATTGCAGTTCTAATCTTTTCAGCATTGTACTCAACTATTGTTCCATCTCTTTTTATTACTTTCATTGTTAACACACATTCCTTCCCCAAAAATATTTCTTAGATTTGAAAATTATAATTATTTTTCAATCTATTGCTTTGCAATTTATGACTATTATTATACCTCAACTTTTTACTTTTTCTGTTGCAAAAGCAACAATTTTGCTTTTTTATTTTTTATTTTTTTGTTATCCTTTAGGCTCTAATAGAATATGCTTTGTTACATTTTTGTTACAATCTGCCGTTTTTTATAAACGCTAATTTAACAGTAAAAAACAGAAATAATTTATTAAAAATCATCTCTGCTTTTATCAATTTTTAATTATTTTATTAGCTTAAACATTTTCTGTTTCAGTTGCAACATTATTTTCTTCTTGTTTTGCTTCTTCTGTTTCTTTGCTTACAGGGTTAGTTCCAAATGAAAACATCTTTCTTTCTGCTTTAGCTCTTCCTTCAAACTTTTTGTTAAATTCCTCTTTTGCACTATCTAATGCGTCTTGCATTGCAGTAAACATTTCTTCAACATCTTCTTTTGTAAAATCATAAACGCTACTTCTTGCCATTGGCTCTAATATTTGAATGTCATGCATTACTTTATTTACTCTTTTTCCTGCGTTCTCCATAAATTTAGCTCTTTTTTCTTCGTTTACTTCCATTTTACTTTCTCCTTCTATATGTATTAATTTGTTTTCATGGCTTTTGTTATAACACAAAAAAGTGCATAAATCAAGAAATGAAAACAAATTTTTATATTATTTCGTCCTCTCCACTATTTCTACTATATCTGATATATACTGGCTTAGCACCGGTATATTTAGCCTTATTATTTTCTGCATCACATATACTATTAATGCTGTAATTATCGAAAATCCAATTCCTATTCCAATTCCTTTTGATATTCCAGACATAAAATTTCTAACAAGATATTTTCTTGAATCTCCTGCAATTTCGATTAATTCCAGTACCTTGTTTTTATTTAATGTATTGTTTAAATTATTTAATTGTATTAATAGTTTTTTCTCTAATTTTTTCTTGTGATAATTTTTAGAATTTATAGCTAGTTGCATCATTTTCGAATTATCACATCTAAATTTTTTTATTTTTTTATTTTCTTTTAATCTTATTTTTTTCATAATAAAAGAGCCACCTTTCTATTATGATGACTCTTTTTACTATTATTTATTCAGTTACATTTGTAACATTTTCATCAACTAATTCATTTATTGCAGTTGTATTATTTTTTCCGTTTTCTCTTGATTTTTTGTCTATTCCTTTTTTCACTTCTTCTAATCTGTTTATCAAATTTTGCAATCTTTTTGTGTCTTTTCCTATTTGTTCCCAGTCATTGCTTTGTGTTGATGTTTTTAAATTGTTGTTTGCTTTTATTATTAAATCTGCAAGCTCATCTAAACTATCTGTGTTCTCTATTTCAATATCGACTGCATATTGTGAAACTAAATTTGAAAGTGCTTCGCTAAATGTATTTCCTATTGCAACTTTATTTCCAGATGCAACCACCACTTTTTTTAGCACTGGCAATGAGTCTGTTTCATTCACAAATTGTTGATATATTGGTTCTACATATAATAAAGTATTGTTTATTGGCACTATTATTATATCTTTAGAAAGCTTTGTTCCTGAAACATTTAAGTTTTCTATTTCCTTTGCAATTGTCTCGTCCTGTCCTAGCTGAGTATCTAATTGCATTGGTCCTAAAACGTTGCTATCTGTTGGATAGTTGTATAACTTTAATACATTGTTTCCATTTTCATCAGTCGAACCAACTAAATATGCTGTTACATTTTGTTTTTCATATGGTGTAAATGGTATTACTAAGCCTAATCTTGATGTTGTACTATCTGTTGTTTTTACCATTGTATAATATGGGTTTATTTCAGTTCCTTTTGTAGATGAAACTTTGCTACTTGCATTATGTGTTGCAATGTCCCATACATCGTCTCCCCTGTATAATACATCTGGTTGAATGTTGTGGTATCTTTTTAACACTTTTGCTTGAATGTTATATAAATATTCTGGGTATACAAAATGGTCTGATATTTGTTCTGGTATCTCTTCTTTAGAGAATAAATCTGGATATATTTTTTCATATACCATTGCAATTGGATCTGTTTTATCTGTTCTATAGAATGTTACATCTCCAGTATATGCATCTATTATTACTTTTACAGAATTTCGTATGTAATTAATTTCATCTTTCGATATACCATTTTCCTCTAGAACTGTTCTTTGTGAATATGGATATTCGTTGCTTGTTGTATATGCATCAAGCACCCAAACAAGTTCTCCATCGTTTGTAACAACCATATATGGGTCATTATCATATGTTAAATATGGCATTATTGTTTTTGCCCTTTGAATTATATTTCTGTTTGTTAAAATTTTACTATCACTCTTTACATTTCCTGAAAATACTAGTTTTGCGTCCTTTTCTTTTATTGCTAAAACTAATCTATCTAAGAAATTTGCCTTTAATCCAGCATCTCCGTCATATACATTCTCTGTATTTTTCAAAGCATCTTCTGTTGGATAATCAAACTCTTTCTTGCTATTGCTATTGGTTACAACTGTATCGTTTGTCTCCAATCCAAAATAAATTCTTGGTTCATTTATATTTAGCACTTCATCAGTTTGGTCAAATGCTTTTTGAATATGGTTTATATTTCCAGAATCTGTTGTTGATGTTGCAGATGTTATTATTGCTCCGAATCCATGTGTATATTCATATGTTTTATTATTATATGTTCCCTTCGAACTTGCAATTTCTCTTGGAGTTACATATACTAATTGCTCTTTTCCAGAAATATTGTATAGCCCAATTTGAGTTGACCTAAAATTATAATATCCTTTATTTTTTTGAGAACCCTCTAAATCTTTTAAAACTGTTGACGCATTTGCAATTGGAATATTTTGAATTGTTTCAATATTTTCAGTAATATCATTTTGAGTAATTGTTCCTCCGTCTTGAACATTAACTTCATCTATATTTATTCCATATGCAATTTTTGTATTATTTATATTATTTTCGATATATTTCTTTTCCTTATCAAGTTCATTTGAATTTACAAATATTAAATTAAATCCAAGCATTACTAAAAGTAAAGAAAATAAATAACCTGGAACAACTAATATTGAACCTATTACTTTCTTAGTTCTTCCTTTTTGGAATTCTTTTATTGCTTTAAATGCTGAAACTATCATAATTACAGATAATGCAATATATCCCCAGAACCCGATTGTTGTTTCTGTAATTCCGGCTCCAAATATTGAATAATTCTCTGATTCATCATTATTTAATACTATAAATTTTTGTACCCCAATATCTAAAGTTCCAATAAGCATCAATATTGCAAATAAAACTATAATTACTTTTAAATAACCAAGTGCATTATTTAATAGTCCGCTCTTTTTTACCGATTCTCTCGATATTCCATCAAAACAAATATTAAACACTATTAAATAGTACAAGGTTGCATATACTACTGCTGCAATCATTGCAACTAATGCATATATAGTTATAAATTTTAAAAATGGTAATATAAACACGAAAAATCCTATATCTAAGCCTAGTGCAGGGTCAGTTGTAACAAATTGTGTATTAAAGAAACATGGTAATGCCTTTTCTACTATCATTCCAGTAGTTCCAATTGTTACTAATGTTGCAAATATAAACGAAATTGATTTTTGTGGAAGCTTTGGCATTTCTTTCTTTTCGTCTTCAAAAAATACTTTTAGGCCTCTTTTTACCTTAGTGGTTGTTGTATATGTTAATGTAAATATTGCCAAGAAATTAACTACAGCTGCTATTCCTCTATACTTCATGTTCTGCCAGAACATAGAGATGTAGTTTTCGCCAATCTCTTTTATTTCTAAGAATTCGCCTCTTTCAACTATATAAATAATTAATAAGGCAATTGCTAAAACAGCTAAAACGAGTTTCTTTCTTGTTTTTCTTTTTTTTGTAGTACTCTCTGTTTCAGTATTTGCAAGCTTTGCTTGTTGTGCTGTTTTTGTTTCTTCTTGTTGCTCTGCCTTTACTTCATTATTAGATTTTTCTTGTTCATTACTTTCTTGCTTTTTATCTTTCTTTTTTTCTTTAGCTTCTTCTTTTTTATTCTCTTTAATTTCTTCAGTTTTTGGTATTTTTTCTTCTGCTTGTTTTACTTCTTTCTTTTTCTCTTCCAAGCTATATTCCTCCAATCCTTAAATTAAAGCCTTTACAAAATCTTCACTATTAAATATTTCCATGTCGTCAACTTGCTCTCCGACGCCTATAAATTTTACAGGCACTTTGTTTTCATTTACAATTCCTATTACAGCTCCACCTTTTGCAGTTCCATCAAGCTTTGTAAGAACTATTCCTGTAATATCCACTGTTTCTTTAAAAGCCTGAACCTGTGAAATTGCATTTTGACCAGTCGTTGCATCTAGCACCATAAGTACTTCTTCTGATGAATCTGGCAATTCTTTGTCTATTACCTTTTTTATTTTAATTAACTCGTCCATCAAATATTTCTTATTGTGAAGTCTTCCTGCTGTATCGCAAATTAAAACATCTGCATTCTTTTCTTTAGTAATTTTAATTGCGTCATATACAACCGATGCAGGGTCAACTCCCTCTTCTCTTTTTACTATATCGCATCCAACTCTATTTGCCCAAATTTCAAGTTGTTCAACAGCTGCTGCTCTAAATGTATCTGCTGCTGCAACAACAACTTTTTTACCATCTTTCTTTAATCTGTTGGCAATTTTTCCAATAGAAGTTGTCTTTCCAACTCCGTTTACTCCAACTACTAAGATAACTGCTGGCTTAGTTTCTAGCTTTAGAGTGTTATCTGTAGCATCAAAAATCTCTTGAATTTCTTTTCTTAGAGCCTCTCTAACACCTTGCTCGTCTTTAATATTTTCTTTCTTAACTCTTTCTCTTAAATTATTTATAATTGTAGCAGAAGTATTAGCACCAACATCAGACATAATTAATGCTTCTTCTAATTCTTCAAGCAAATCTTCATCAACTTTTCTAAAGTTACTAAATATATCATTCATCTTCTCGTCAAAAGATGTTTTTGTTTTATTTAATCCATTTTTTAATTTATCAAAAAATCCCATAAAAAAATCCTTTCATTTAATGTATTCATACCATTTTATTATACATTAAATTTAAGGAAATTTCAATGGGCAGTTTTAGCGTATTTTATGACATTTTCTAATATAATCACATACTAAAAAGCTTTCCATGGTAGTAATGGAAAGCTTTCTGTTAAAATGACAAGTCTTCGCAGAAAGTCATACTTCCTGCAATATCAAAGTATTCCGCAGTTATGAATAAAATTTTACCATCCTCAAGATAAACATACAAAAAAACTTTTTCTTCACCCACATGGTGAAATTCATATTTTACAACTTTTTTATTATATTTATCCATTATCTTTTTGGCGATTTCATCTTTAATCCGCCTTTTTTCCCACGGAAATAAAAAATTTATATTTATCATATAAACATTCCTCCAAAATTATCATTCTAGAATTTGTTAAAGCCACTACCAAGCCTTAACTTATACGGTATGATGCAAAGCATCACTGCTATATAATTATAGCATATATTAAGCTAATATTCAATTCTTTACATAAAAAATCAGCAATGGTATAATTCATTCATGAAAATGTCTTAACTTTTTATTTGACAAAATGTCTTATTTATGCCTAGAAAACTTATTGATTTTGAGTATATCCTTTGATATGCTTTTGCGTCTAAAAAGCTATATAAAATCACGCTTACAGCTTTTTAGCAAAAATAGGTTTCCAAAGGATAAGAGGCTCAATGTCAATAAGGAAATTGGAATAAATTAGACATGATTTTTGAGACATTTTCTCAAATGAACAACAAACAATTTCTTTGTAAATATAGCAAATTTTTGCCATCTATAGTATAATCACTTCATAAATATTTTTTTAAGATTAAAGAACGGAGGTAGTTTATGGAAAACGAATTACTTAAAAATGATACTGAAATTAATAACATATTTGATAACATTAAGGAGTTAGTTATTAACAGTAGAAATAAAGTATATAGTGTTGTAAATACTGAAATGCTTAACTTGTATTGGAATATAGGAAAAGCCATTATGGAAATACAGCAAGGTGATGAAAGAGCAAGTTATGGTGATGCTGTGCTTGAAAAATTATCACAAAAATTAACAAATGAGTTCGGTAAAGGATTTTCTGCCAGAAACTTAAGGACTATGAGAAAATTTTACTTAATATATCCAATTTGGAAGACAGTGTCTGCCAAATTAAGTTGGTCTCATTACTTAGAACTAATTAAAATTGAAGAAGAACCAAAAAGAAATTTTTATTTGAATGAATGTATAAATGCGAAATGGAGTGTTCGTGAATTACAAAGACAAAAAGACTCTTTATTATATGAAAGATTAGCTCTATCAGCTGATAAAGAAAAAGTACTTGAACTATCTGAAAAAGGACAAATTTTAAAAACTAGTAAAGATTTAGTAAAAGATCCTTTTGTTTTAGAATTTTTGGATATAAAGGAGAATACAAACTATCTTGAAAGTGACTTAGAGAAAAACATATTAGAGCATTTAAAAGAGTTTTTGCTTGAGCTTGGTAAGGGGTTTAGTTATGTTGGAAATCAAGTAAGGTTAACATTAGGTGAAGACCATTTTTATCCTGATTTAGTTTTTTATAATAGACTTTTAAGATGTTTTGTGATAATTGATTTAAAAATTGGTAAAGTAACACACCAAGATATCGGGCAAATGCAAATGTATGTTAATTATTATGATAGAGAAATTAAACAAGAAAATGAAAATTCAACAATTGGAATATTATTATCAACTAATAAAAATGAAACAGTTGTAAAATATACTCTTCCTGAAGATAATAAAACAATATTTTCATCAGAATATAAACTTCATATGCCAACAGAGCAAGAATTAATTAGTGCTGTTGAAGAAGAAAAGAAAAATTTTGAATTAAATGAAAAAATCTAATTACGGTAAATTCGCCATAATTAGAATATGCATGGAGCCAATAAGCAGAATCGAACTGCTGACCTACGGGTTACGAATTTTTTGTACTAAAAATAGGGATATTCCCTATCTTTATTTTTTTATATCTTTATATTTTTCATTAATTTCATTTCTTTTTATTTCATTGTTTTTTCTTACTGCATCAAAATTTTTAGGGAAGTCTTTTATTGCAGATATATATGCTTCTATAAGTTTTTTTAGATATTCAAACATCTTTTTTCTCCTTTCTTGGATATGGTTTTATTTCATCTGTTAATCCTAATAAGTAATCTGTTGATGTGTTATAAAAATTTGCTAATTTTACCAATTTATCTATTGGTATCATTCTTTTACCACTTTCATACAAACTATATTGTTGTCTTGTAATCTCAAGTATTATTGCTATCTGTTTTTGAAGTAAATCTTTATCTTCTCTCGTATCTTGTAATCTCTTTAAATACATATTTATTCCCCCTTAATTAATTTTAACATGCATTTAAACAAATGCTCTTGACATGCATTCAAATGAATGCTATAATATATATAGATAAGCATTCGTTTGAGTGATTATTAAATTCTAGCTTATGATTTATAAACCGAGGGTACAGCACCCCTGCTCGTACCCCCATATTTTAAAAAGGAGATTTCATTATGGAAAAGAAAATTAATGTTGAACTTACAATAGAAGAAGTTGGAATAATAGAAGATGTTTTGAATAGAGAACTTGATGTATTAAAAGATGAAATTAAACGTTTTATTGATGAGTCAGAAATAATAAAGCTTGATACAAAACATATTGAATATATAAAAAATATTCTTACACAATTAAAAAGATAGGAGATTTCAGATGTTTAAAGATTTTTCAAGAAAAGAATTAGAAAAATTATATGTTATATGTATTTTGTATGAATCTAAAAATTATGAAGATTTAAAACGTTATAATAGCTTTATTAGCGATGATATTGAAGAAATGGAAGGGGCTAATAATATTGCTGAAACTGCTAAACGAAATGTTGTTGAAGCTAGAAACATTCTCTATAAAATAGAGAATATTTTATGGGGGGAAAAATGGAAAAAGTAGATGAATTTTGTGAGAGGTTCTCAGAAGAACAACTTATTGCTGATTTAAGTGATACAGTAACAGCATTAAAAGGCTATAATTTCTTTTTATTACAAGTTTCAAAAAGCAAAATGCGTTCCAGGAAAGAACGTAAAAATGCATTAGATGATATAAAAGTAATTGAAAGATTAATAAAAAATTATGAATTATTATTGGAGGATTTAAAAGATGAAGATTGAAAAAGAATTTACGTTATTAAAAATTGAAGCAAAAGAAAGGCATGGAAATGATAATACAGTATCAACATACTTAGTTATTAATGTTTTAGATGAAAACTTAAACCCTTGTACATTCTTTGTATTTAAAGGAGATCTTGTAAAATCAATATTAGACGAAGTTGAAAAAGCAAAAGCTTTGACTAAAGTCTTAATTGATTTTGACTTAAACTATAATGGCAAGTTATGGAACTGTAACGTAAATACAGTACTATTTAATTATTAATTTAGAGGTTAAACATGGGTAAGATTTTATACATATTAGTGTTTTGGATATACTTCTTGTTTTTAGAATATGTTACTAGAATGATTAGTTTTGATTTTAGAAAACATATTCTAAAAGACAAGTATATGCAAGACTTAAAATTTTCATTTAATTGGACTGAAAAATATGCAGAGAAAAAAGCATTAGAAAAGTATGAGCAAATGCACAAACAAGAAGATTTAGAGAACTAAAAAAAGCAGATAAATAGAATAATAATTCCTTAGTGAATAAAGCGAAGCGTGGGAACGAACGAAGTGAGTGGAGACCGTAGGTAAAGAACAGCCATTCGGCGTCTGAGAAAACATAAAAAACTTATATTGTTTTTAAGGTTGTACAATAACAATCTTTTAAAATTAGAAATAAGAAAGGAGAAAAATTTGGAGAATATAGTTGAAAATGTTGTTAGTAATACAGTAAATGAAATTGAGTTATTAACTTCAATCGATAGTAATCTTTCAAATATTTCTGTATTTCTTATTTTCTTCATAGTAGTCACTTTGTGCTACTTTGTATATAAGTTTTTTAATATGTTTTTTTAGGAAAGGAGAATTGGTTGTATGTTAAAGACTATTGTTACTGCTGAAATGCTTAACGGTGTACTTGACGAAATAACAGGATTATTACCAATAGTTATTCCAGTTATGATTGGATTTATAGCTATTAGAAAAGGTATATCATTCCTTCAAGGTATATTACACGCTGCTTAGTATTAGCCCCATAATGCGAGATAGAGTGGGCTCGCTGAAATCTTCGAGGATTGGACTTTGTGTTCAATCCTTTTTTTAAAAAATAAAAGGAAAGGATTTATTTATGAAAAATAAAAAAATTTTAATTATTGCTCTATTTTTAATATTATTCTGCTTGTTTGGGTGCTCAAAATGTTTTGCTTCAGTATCTTATACTTATAATGGCAATAAAATTACTTTACCAGAGATACCAGAAAAAGAAGGTTATATTAATTATTTAATTTATTATGCTAATGATAACCCTAATATAGTTCAATTAAAATTATTCCCAACAGATTTGTCATATTATCCGACTGTTTATAAACCTAATGGCTGTTTGTCTCTTAATACTTATAGTAATACATCAATTTCAGCAGCACCATCTTATTTTTATGATGTTGAAAAAGGAGCTGATTGGACAAAAACAAGTGACAGTGGTTATATTGGGGGTATTGAGTCCTTAAATATAGTTGCTTGTACAACGGATATTTATTATACAGACGGTAAACAAAAGACAGATGATAAACCTTTTTTTCAAGTAACTCCACAGGTGGTTCTGGCTCCTCAAGTGGAGGAAATACAACTCAGCCAGGCACTGGAGGAAGCACTGGGAATACTTCCAATGACTTTAGTTCTACTGGTGTCTTTAGTTGGATTGCGAAAGGGTTTGAAAATGTTGGTAACTTTCTTGCGTCAATCGTAAAAGGCATTGTAAGTATAGTTGATTGGCTTAATCCTTTGAGTGATAATTTTATATTAAAAGATGTTGTTGAATTTTTACACAACATTTTAAGTTATTTAAACCCCTTTGATGAAAATTTTATACTAAAAAAAATCATTCAAGGATTAGCTGATATATTAAATTTTTTAAATCCTAATAGTGAATATTTTATTGGTAAAGTTATTGTTGACCTTTTAAAGGACGCATTAAATTTTCTATTTGTACCAAGTGAGGATAGAATTAATGCACTTGTAAATTCTGCAAAATCAAAATTCGATTTTGTTGAAACAATTAAAACTTCTGTAAATTCTATGCAAGATTTATTAAATAGTTCTGGTAATTCTGCTGTATTAACAGTTAGGATAAAACCAACTAAATATACTGAAGAAACTACTGTAAAAATTCTTGATTTTAGTTGGTATGCTCCATTTAAACAATATGGGGACGTTGTTATTACTGGATTTGTTTATGCTATGTTTATTTGGCGTATATTTACTCATTTGCCAAATATAATTTCTGGTGCTGGTGGTGCTTATAATGATGTTCCAGCAATGTTAAGTGATTTAGATGCATATAATAGATTTGGTTTTGGACGTTCTTCAAGTACTGCTAGACATCAAGATAGAAATGGGGGGATTTATAGAAAATGATAGTTGATGGAATTTTACTTATTTTACAGGGCATTGTAAATGTTTTACTTGCTCCTTTAGAAGTTATAAATATAGGTGTTGATTTAGTTGCAGGTATTCCTATTATAAGTGATTTTATGAATGTTATTTTTTATGTGTTACCTATGAATAACTTAATGCCCCTAATTACATTAATTGTATCTTTATTTATGTTTAGAGCAGTAATTGCTTTAATTCAAACAATTTGGAATTTATTACCGATTTTATAATTTTATAGGAGATTTTATGGTGTTTATATTTTTTATTTTATTTTTTATTATATTTGTTGTTAGTTATGTTTTTATTATTTATAAGTTGAAATTATTAGATGATGATATTAATACATTGTATGATAAGTATGCAGAAGCTGTTGCAAGTTCTTTTACAGGAGGTATAAAAAATGGTTAAAGGTTTTATAGAATTATTTAAGGTGTTTTTTAATTTTTTGAAATACCCTTTTTATGGTTTGTTGATATTTTTAGCCATTTTTATTACTTGCTGTTCTTTTTTCTTTTTGTTTGATTTATTTAAAGGAAAGAGACTTAAAAAAGGCGTACATAAGTTTGTGAAAAAAGAAAATTTTTTGTATAAGATATTTGTTAAATTACCTAGACAAATTGTAGATGATTATTTTGAAAGAGATCCCGATTTTTTTCCATATCAAGGGTGTGTTATTTTTGAAGGTAGACAAGGAGCAGGGAAAACAATAGGTATGGTTGAATTTATTATGAGAATGCAAAATGAATATCCCAAAGCATTATGTACAACTAATTTAGCATATTTAAATGAAGATACAGAATTAGGCGATTGGAGAATGTTGTTAAACTATAAAAATGGTATATATGGAGTAATTGTTGCTATTGATGAACTTCAAAATTGGTTTTCTTCAATGGATTCTAAAAACTTTCCACCAGATATGCTCGAAATTATTACTCAAAATCGTAAAAACAGACGTATTTTACTAGGTACAGCACAAAACTTCTATCTTTTAGCAAAAGCTATCAGGTCACAAGCAACCGAGGTTCGTCGTTGTACGACGATACTCGGTGCTTGTACAATAGTTAGAAGATTTGAGCCTATCTTGGACAGTGAGGGTAACGTAAAAGAATTTAAAAAACGTGGTTGGTATTTCTTTGTACATGATAAAAAATTGAGAGATTGTTATGATACGTATAAAGTAATTAAACGTTTAACTAAAGTTGGATTCCAGGACAAGCCTAGTGATGTAGTTACAAATGTATTTAATGTTGTTCAGAAGTGAGTTTTTTTTTATGTATGATTATTTATTAATAGTATTTCTTATTTTAATATTAATTTTTTGTGTTTCTTATCAAGCTAATAAGTCTCCTGTTCCAGGAACTGTTATTGATAAATATATTTCATATGGCCGCTATGGCAATGGTCCTTATTATTACATTACAATAAAAACAGATAAAGAAACATTTAATAAAAATATTAGTCATTATGATTATTATAATGGTTATTTTGTAGGAGGTACTTATGAATTTTAGTATTTTATTATTAGCTTTTATTCTTACTATTTGTGAATGGGAAGCACTTGATTATTTTCAGATGAAAAGGCATTGTAAAAAAAATAAAGGGATTTGTAAAAATTGTGTTTGTTTTAGTTGTCCAAGAAAAAAATATATTGATGAATATAAATTATCAAAAAAATAACAATTAACATAATTGAGAATGAGGAGGGTTCTTAGTAACACCCTCCGAGTGTCCCACCAGTGGGAATTTTTATAAAAATTTTGAGCAAATTTACATAATTTTAGGGGTAAAACATATGATTGATACAGTAAAGATTTACACTATGGTTAATAAGGAGATTTATAACAAGATTTATCATAGTGCAATTATAAAGTCAAGTTATAATTTAGGTACAGGAGAAATATTTTACGAAATAGTAAACGACCATTTGAGTGGTAGTTATGATAATAGATTATCTGTCCGTGTAGGTTCGGGCGTTAAATATCAATTTGTTAATAATTATTATTTAGAGATTGAAGGTAGTTATCATAAGATGATTAAAGGCTATAATGCGTACGGTGGATTTTATGATATATATGAAATCGTAAAGTTTTTTATATCTGCTGTTGAAAGTACATATAAAATAGAATTACCGAGTATTAAACATTGGTTTTTACAGAGGATTGATATTGCTCTATGCTATGATTTAAAAAATAATCAAAATGTAAGAGACTATATAAACAATATAAAGCTTTGTAGTTATGCAAGGAGAAATATAAAGCATTATCAAGACGAAAGTATATATTGTACTGGAACTACTACAACATTAAAAATATATAACAAATTATTAGAGTTTAAGAAGCATGATATGAAAAAGTTTTATGGTACGTGTTTTGATTTAGATGAATTTATGCGAAAGATTGACGGTTTTATTCGTTTTGAATGTGAAGTTAAAAAGAAAAAATTAGAAAGTATTTATGGCAAAAAGTATATTAGATTAAATACGATTAGTTATAAGGATTTAAAAAAAGTTTGGTGTGATGAATTTATGAAGTTATTAAAATTATTTGAAAGTGATTTATATGTTGTTAGAAAAAAAGAAGATATTAAAAAAAGATTGTATGGATTGTATACCGCAAGACAAGCTAATTTATTATATAATTTTTATATTTGTTTAATGGCTGACGGAGATGTAGATATTAAAGAACGTTTCAGTAGTACAACTTATTATAGAAATATAAAAATGCTTAAAGAAGCTGGAGTTGATTTATCTCAAAAATATACATTAGAGTTAGCAGATGATTATGTATATTTTAATCCATTTGAAGCACAGGAGGTTTTATAGTATGTTATGCAGCGAAGCATTAGATAAATTTTTAGAATACGAAAAAATTATTGGTAGTGTCGTTCCTACACAGAACTATTATTCTCAGAATATTACATATTTTATTAATCACATTGGTAATAAAGATATAAAGAAATTATCTATTGATGATTATAATGATTATGTTTTATATTTAAGACAAAAAAATGTTGTTAATAATAATAAGGAAAAAAATAAAAAACTTTCTCCAGATACTATTCGAACAAGAACTACTGCCGTTAAAGCCTTTTTTAATTATTTGTATAATAACAATTTGGTAACAAATGATATTACAGTTGGACTTCCCTCTTTTAGTTATGGTAAAAAAGTTATAAATGTTTTATCAAAATCACAAATTGAAGAAATTATGAATTATTATAAAGTTGATAATTTTTTAGGTGCTCGTAATTTACTTATTCTTAGTTTATTTTTAGATTGTGGTTTGAGACTTTCGGAAGTTACTAGGCTTCATGTTCAAGATTTTAATCTTGAATTAAATATTATAAAAGTTTTAGGTAAAGGTAATAAAGAACGATTTGTTCCCCTTTCCCCAAGTGTAAAAAAATATTTTTTAGCTTATCGTTCATTTTATACTTTTAAAAAAGGTAAATTGCTTGTCGATAATAAATTTAGACCAGTTACTAATTCATGTATTTCACGAATTTTTAGAACCTTAAAAGCTGATTTAGGTTATGAAGAACTACACCCTCATCATTTGAGACATACTTTTGCAACTTTATTTTTAGTTAATGGAGGCGACCCAATTTCTTTGCAATTAATTTTAGGACATTCTACTCTTACGATGACAGAAAAGTATGTACATATTGCAGAGCAATTAGTTATTTCTAGTAAAAGTAAATTTAGTCCACTTTCAAATATTTGACCAAGAGATTTTGCATATAAAAAAATTAGAGATAGTTTTTATGCTATCTCTCTTTATTTGGAGCCAACAGTGAGAATCGAACTCACGACCTACGGATTACGAATCCGTTGCTCTACCAACTGAGCTATATTGGCATTTTCTCTTGCAAAATCTATTGTAACACATATCAAAAAAAAATGCTAGCCTATTTTTATAGTCTAGCATAATTTTTATGTTTTATCTGCCACCACAGCATCCGTTGTTTGTAAATAATAGTAAGAATATTATTATGAAGAATAAAATTCCGCTATCTCCGCATCCGCAATTGTTTCCGCCAAATAGTCCACCAAATGGTCCGCATCCACAACCTTCATTGCGTCCACATCCTCCTCTTGGTCCTTCGTCACATCCGCAACTTCCACTGTTGCATCCACCTCTATTGTCGTCTTGCATTTTAGATTCCTCCTTTTTTGTTTTATATAATATAGTATGAATTTTCCGTAAAGTGTGTTACAATATATAGAGTTGTAAAATTGAGGTCGAAATTTATTAACTTTCTACCTCGAAGGAGGAATAAATTTATACATGAATAACGAAATTAATATAGTTCCAGAGTTATTGGTTCCTGCTGGTGATTTTGATTGTGTTAGAGCTGGAGTTCAAAATGGTGCTGATTGCATTTATTTTGGTGCTAACAGCTTTAGTGCAAGGGCCAGTGCGAAGAATTTTTCTTTGGAAGAAGTCGCAGAAGTCGTAAAATATTGTAAACTAAGAAATGTAAAAACTAATCTAACATTGAATACTTTAATTACAGATGATGAGTTTGCCGATGCCATTAAAGTTGCCGAATCTGCTTATAAGTGTGGAGTCGATGCAATTATTGTTCAGGACCTTGGCTTTGCTAAGTATTTAATCACTCATTTTCCAGGAATGGAGATTCACGGAAGCACTCAGATGTCTGTTCATAATTTAGAAGGCGTATTAGAACTTGAAAAGCTTGGATTTTCAAGAGTCGTTCTATCTAGAGAAGTTCCAATTAACGAGATTGAATATATTAGAAATAATTGTAAAGTTGACCTAGAAATATTTGTACATGGTGCACTTTGTATATCATACTCTGGTCAGTGTTTATTTTCTAGCTTGGTTGGAGGGCGTTCTGGTAATAGAGGAAAATGTGCTCAGCCATGTAGACTTCCTTATGAATTGCTAGAAGATAAAAACGGTACTGAAAGCGTTCTTGATAAAGGCTATTTACTTAGTCCTCGAGATCTTTGCTCTCTAGACACCTTGCCTACTCTTGTAAAATTAGGTATAAATTCTTTTAAAATTGAAGGCAGAATGAAGACTCCAGAGTATGTTGCAACTGTTACAAGAATTTATAGAAAATACATAGACCTAGCTTTGTCTGGTAACAAATACGTGGTTGATGAAGCAGATAAATTAGACTTACAGCAAGTGTTTAATAGAGGCGGATTCTCTAGCGGACATTTATTATCAGAGCCAAACAGAAAGTTAATTTTCAAAGATAAGCCAAATAATATGGGATTGTATTTAGGAAATATATCAAACTATAATGCAAACAGAGGTCACATCACATTAAAACTAAATCAACCTGTCGGAATCGGAGATACCATAAGCATTGACGGTGAAACAGGAACTTACACTATTTCTGAACTAATAAAAGGAAACACCAATTTAAAGACTGCTGAAATCGGTCAAATTGTAAAACTTGGACGAATGAAAGGAAAAATTAGAGCTGGAGCAAAAGTGTATAAACTTTCTAGCAAAGCTTTAAATGACCAAACAGATAAAACATTTGCTCCAAATTGTGAAAACAAAAAAATTCCTGTAACCTGCTCTGTATCTGTAAAAAAGGACAAGCCTATCTCTATAACTTTAGAAACAAATACTGCACCATTTTATGATAATGTTTCTGTAAAATTTGTTTCTGATATTGTACCAGAAGTTTCGATTAATTCGCCAATAACAGAAACAAGAATTACAGAACAATTAAATAAGCTTGGAAATACTCCATATACATTTAAAAAATTGAATATCAATTTAGATGAAAATTTGCACATTCCTAGTATAAGTGCTTTAAATAATGCACGTAGAACAGCAATTAATATGTTGCAAGAAAAAATAATGAATAAATTCTTAGAAAGAAGAAACGAGAACTCATCTAAGCATGTAGTGTCTCTTACTTCTTTACATGATGGAAAATGTTCAGTTGAAAATACTAATAATGTACTTCAAAGGAAATTTAGCATTTTATTAGAAAATATTAATTTAGAATATGATTACACTCAGCTTGAAAATGTTGATAACATATACATTCCTTTAAAATTTTTCTTGAGCAAAAAATACAATACATTATTATTCAATTTATCGCGAAAATTTGATTTGTACATATATATGCCAACAATAATAAAACCAAACTACAAAAATTTATTACTAAACAATATTGATAACATCGTATCAGACTATGAAATTAAAGGATTTGTAATATCAAACATTTCTGGTTTTGAGCTTTTGAAAAAATATATTGGTAATGAAAAATATACATTTATCGCAAACTACACAATGAATATATTTAATGAATACAGCATTCAAGAACTTCAATCACTTGGAATAAATGTAGTAACACCATCTGTAGAATTGAATAAATCTATTTTACAGAACTTATGCAGCAACAGTCCTCTACCAGTAGAATTAATAGCATATGGAAGAAATGTGCTAATGAATTCATCTTATTGTCTACTTGGGAAAAGCAATAAATGCTATCCAAAGTGTGACATGAAATGTAAAAACTGTACATCTTCTACATTTGCAAGTCTATCAGACAATTTAAATACGTCAGTTACAGATAATTCATGCACTGCAAAATACTATATAAAAGATCGTCTTGGATTTAAATTTAGAATAATTCCAGACAATATCCAAACCGTTACATCAATTTACAATAGCAAAATAACTTCGATAGATACACATGATTTTAAGATTTCAGCTGTCAGAATAAATATACTTGATGAAAATATAGAGGAAATAAATAATATAGTAACTTCAGTGAAAAATGGTAATAAATTAGAAGGAAAAGAATATACAAACGGAAATTTAAATAGAGACATTTAAAACTCGCCCAATAGGGACGCCCCTATTGGGTGAGTTTATCTATAAATAATTATAAATTTTAATAATTATGCATTGCTGTTAATTTTATAATTAAATCCATATCGTCATCTTCTGCTGCCTTGTTTCTACGCAATTTTCCACATTTTTTACATTTAAAAATTATTACATAGCCTTTTTTACTATCTATTTCAGCTCCTACTGGAACTAAATCTCCATGGCATTCTTCTGCCCTATCTCCTGGATTTATGTCTACATGTTTTGAAT
>ENA-ORSQ01000524-ORSQ01000524.1-human-gut-metagenome-genome-assembly--contig:-NODE-524-length-25548-cov-6.116071_pt1 | contig 25548 bp, 25 predicted proteins | sample MGYA00241900_ERZ509164 | MGnify/ENA primary metagenome ERZ509164 (study PRJEB26280, sample SAMEA2338807) | human gut metagenome | biome: human gut; feature: human-associated habitat; material: faeces...
AAAGAAATACAACAATGGAAGTGGAAGAAGGATGAGCGTACTAATACTTATCTGGAAGAACCAGTTCCATTTTTTGATGATGCAATGGCTATGCTGCGTTATTCCATCGAGGAAGAGCGTAAGGCTAAGCCGAAACTAAACAGAAACTTGAAAGGAGGACTGTAAAGTGTTATTTCGATTACCGTCAGAGGAAGAGCTGACAGATAACAAACTGAATGAATTCATAGCAAAGCATGATGCAGAGTGTGCCTTTCGGTTTAAACGTTTGAAAGATGCATACGAAACAGACTACCAGATTTTCCACCAGAAACCAAAGCCGAATTATAAACCGGACAATCGTATTGCTGTGAACTTTGCAAAGTATACGGTAGATACATTCAACGGATTCTTTATCGGAAACCCAATTAAAATATCTGTGGATGATGACGCTACAGATAATATTAAAAAATATGTAGAGCTCCTGGATCAATACAATGATCAGGACGATAACAATGCGGAGCTGTCGAAGATCTGTTGCATTTATGGCAAGGGATACGAGATGTATTACGTAGATGAACTGGGAAACATCGGGATTACATATCTGACACCGTTCGATGCTTTTATGATCTACGATGATTCGGTGTTGTGCAGGGAACGGTATTTCGTTCGACTGTACATAGATTCGAATGATGTACTGCATGGGAGCGTATCAGATGACACCAAGGTACGGTGGTTTACCCAGAAGGGAAAGCTTATTTGGGAGGAAGAGGAAAAGATACATGGATTTGACGGGGTGCCGGCTACAGAGTATGTGGAGAACAAGGAGCGCACATGCATCTTTGAACCAGTAATGTCAATGATTGATGCTTATAACAAAGCAATCAGTGAGAAATCAAATGATGTAGATTATTTTGCGGATGCCTACATGAAGATACTTGGAACTATGCTTGGCAATGACGAGGTGGAGCACATCCGGGATAATCGTATTATTAACTTTGACGGAGATGCGAATCAGCTTATTGTAGACTTTTTGAATAAGCCAGATGGAGATACCACACAGGAGCACCTGATTGACCGTCTGGAGAAATTAATATTCCAGATCAGCATGGTTGCTAATATCTCAGATGAGAACTTTGGTACAAGCTCGGGCATTGCCATGAAGTACAAGCTGCAGGGAATGAGCAATCTGGCAAAGACGAAGGAGAGAAAGTTTACGTCCGGAATGAATCGACGGTACAAGTTGATCTTTTCCAATCCAGTATCTGGAATGAAAGAAGATGACTGGGTGAAACTGCATTACCATTTCACACCGAATATTCCATCGAATGTACTGGAAGAGAGTCAGATCGCCGGCAACTTGGATGGAATCGTATCACAAGAGACACAGCTTGGTGTACTGTCTGTAGTGGACAATGTGCAGGGAGAAATTGATCGAATACAACAGGAAGAAAATCAAAAAGCAGAGTACATGGTGCTTGGAAGAAATGAAAACTCTATATTGGAAATGATAACCATCATAAAAGAATATGCGGAAAGAAATGGAGAGGAACCGGTCGATGTTTTCAATAAAATACTTGGAGAAGGCGTAAATGGCAATGAAGAGTAGTGAGTATTGGAAGAAACGAGAGGCTGAAAACGCCATGAAAAACCAGATCTCGGAGGTGCAGTACAAGAAAAATATTGAAGAGATCTATGCCAATATGATGGACGAGATCAATAAAGAGATCAACGGATTCTATACTAAATATGCTGCTAAAGAAGGCATCACAATGGCTGAGGCAAAGAAGAGAGTAAGCAAGCTGGATATTGCAGCATATGAACGGAAGGCAAAGAAGTATGTTGAAACAAAGGATCTTTCCGATCGGGCGAATGAAGAGATGCGGATCTATAATCTGACCATGAAGGTGAACCGGTTAGAACTCCTGAAGGCGAATATCGGTCTTGAGATGGTATCAGGGTTTGATGAGATGCAGAAGTATTTCGATAAGAAGCTGACTGACAGAACACTGAAAGAGTTCCAGAGACAAGCCGGTATTCTTGGTAAGTCCGTTCTCAAGAATGAGAAATACGCTCATGCAATCGTGAATGCATCATTTAAGAATGCGACATATTCGGATCGTATTTGGATGTATCAGGGAATGCTCAAAGCAGAGCTGGAAGGATTACTTGCATCAGGACTGATCAGAGGACAGAATCCGAAGAAACTTGCAAAGCATCTGGAGAAGAGATTCGGTGTCAGTGCTTATAATGCGCAGAGGCTCATGACGACAGAGCTTGCAAGAGTGCAGACAGAGGCTCAGAAGCAGTCTTTTATCCGTAACGGCTTTGATGAGTATGTGTATGTTGCATGCACAAAAGGCGATGTATGTCCGATTTGCAAAGGACTGGACGATAAGCATTTCAAGGTAGATGATATGATGCCGGGAGAGAATGCTCCACCAATGCATCCCGGGTGTCATTGTAGCGTTGCTGCATATATGGATGATGAACTGTATGAGGAGTGGATAAACAGCTACCAGGAGCATGGATTGAATTTCGAAACATGGAAACAATTGCATGAAGAAGAGACTTATGAATCTGAAATGGGACGCCGATTGGTGAACAGAATTACAGGGATTTCCAAACAGAAGAAGATATTCAATGAAGGATTGAAAACAACATCGAATGAAGATGTGAAGACATTATTAAAACAGTCGTTGGGTAGAACTGAGATTGCAAGATTAAGTGGTAGAAAGTCGTATTATTCGGCGAAGGAGAAGAAAGTATATTTATCAAAAGATGCAAAATCGGATACGATAGCACATGAACTTTTTCATGAAATTGACGATACATACGCTTTGGTGGAAAATGGAATGTTAAAGAATTCCGTTCAGCAAGATTACAGACGACTGCAGAATCAAGCGAAAGGATATGGAAAAAGCATAGAGGAAATGTTATACTTAGAATATCCAGAAGCGTTTGAGGTTAGCAAATATGGAATAAAATTCAAAGAAGAGTACCGAGGGATTTCCGATATTTTGAACGGTATGTCGAATGGAGATATATTAATGGGATATTCGCACAAGACCGACTATTGGAAAAAGCCTGGACGCTTGGAAAAAGAAAGCTGGGCTCAGTATGGACGTATGTTTTATACGGATGGTAAAGCATTGGAAATGGCCAAGAAAATATTCCCAGAAATGAGCCAAGAAATTGAGCAGAGAATCAGGAGGTTGATGAAATAATGTGGTATGGAAAAATGACACCAGAGTTGGAAAAGCTATATGACGATTACTACAAAATGTTCGGTCGTACTCCTGATGGATATATAGAGCTGGAATACGGAGAAGGCTCATATAAAGCGTATGTGAGAGATATAAAAAAATCATTAAAGCTGAAAAAAGAATTGCCAGATTTTATAGAATAGATACCGCTGATCATAATGATTGGTGGTATTTTTATACTCATTTTAGCACAAGGAGGTGACAGGATTGCAAGATATGAATGTTAGTATTATGGGGACATGTTACGATATTCGTTTTGTAGACGAGTATCCGGAGCGATTGAAAAGTGTGGGAGAATATGCAGATGGTTTGTTTAATCGATGTAATAGAGAAATTTATATTCTGAAAAACAAGGATAAAGATTTCACGGATGAAGGAAGAAAACGACATATGAACCGTGTGCTGAGACATGAAATTATACATGCATATTTGGAAGAGAGCGGCTTATCTGCAAACTCGAATATGATATCCGCTTGGGCGCAAAATGAAGAAATGGTGGATTGGTTAGCAATTCAATCATCGAAAATCTTTGCCACGTTTCAGGAGGTGGGATGCCTTGATTGAAGTAACTGTCCGCAAGGATGAAATAAAGATATCTGGACATGCAAATTATGCTGTTTCCGGATCAGATATTGTCTGTGCCGGTGTAACAGCACTTGCACTGACACTGATCAAGTCCATAAAGGACCTGACAGACGATAAAATTGAATATGAGATATCTCCCGGAAGGGTGGATATAAAGTATGGGAATCTATCAGAGAAGTCGAAAACTCTGGTGGATTCCTTTTTCATTGGCATCTGTATGATTGCCGAGGAGTTTCCGAAGTATGTCCGGATCATGTAACTTAATGTGACCGGGATGTCGTTAAACTACACATTCAAGATGCAACGACCTGGGCTTAAATGAATAGGGCGGGGCGGAAAGGATAGATAAGATGAAACACATGAATAATCACTGGAGAATTCCAATGAGCAACCTGCAGTTATTTACAGAGCCTGGAGGAGACGGCGGTGGATCCGGAGAAGGAGACGGTGCTGGAACTGGAGGAGATCCTGGAAGTAACAGCAACACAACAATGTCATTTGATGATTTCCTGAAGTTGGAAGGCAATCAGTCTGAGTTCGACCGGCGTGTCCAGAAGGCTGTTAATACGGCTGTGACAAATGCACAGACCAAATGGAAGACACTGACGGATGATAAGGTATCAGAAGCAGAAAAGCTTGCTCAGATGACCAATGAGGAAAAAGCAAACTACAGGGCGAAGAAAGCGGAGGATGCTCTAAAAGAAATGCAGCGCCAGAATGCCAGATCGGACATGGCGAAAGAAGCTCGCAAGATGCTGGCAGATGAGGATATCAACATTCCAGATGAACTGGTTATGAACCTTGTAGCAGAAGATGCAGATGGAACCAAGGCGGCAGTGGAAGCCTTTTCTACTATGTACAAAGAAGCTGTCCAGAAAGCAGTGAAAGATGCCTTAAAAGGAAAACCTCCAAAAGCCGGTAACGGTGGAGATAAACCACCAATGACAAAAGAACAGATCTTAGCAGTGAAGAATCCGTCAGAAAGACAGAAGCTGATTGCTGAGAACATCACATTATTTCAGTAAGAAAGGAAGTATGAAACATGCATGATATTAGAAGATTAGGTCTGCAGGTATTTGCAGCACCGGATAACCTGACAGGAGAAGTGCAGGTCCAGGTAAAAGCCAGAGAGATTGACTTTGTCACATCCTTTGGTAAGAACCTGAAGGCACTGTTAGATATTCTGGGAATTACCAGAATGATCAGGAAGGAAAACAATTCGGTATTAAAGACCAAAACGGTAAAAGGTGAACTGCAGTCAGGAGATGTTGGAGAAGGCGAAGAAATCCCGATGTCCAGATACACAGTAGAAGAAAAGCCTTTTGATACGATCAAGATTGAAAAATATCGTAAAGGCGTATCTCTTGAAGCCATTTTGGACAAAGGTTATGAGGCGGCAGTACAGGATACGGATGATGAGTTCAAGTCCGATCTGCAGAATGTAGTGACTGATAAATTCTACACACAGTTAAAAGCCGGATCTCTTACAGGACACGAAACAACTTGGCAGATGGCTGTTGCAATGGCAATCGGAAAGGTTGTGGCTAAGTTCCAGAAGATGAAGAGAACGGCAACCGGAGTAGCTGTTTGGGTAAATACTCTGGATGTGTACAAGTATCTCGGTGCAGCAGATATTACACTGCAGACAGCATTCGGCTTTAAGTATCTGACAAATTTCCTTGGAGCGGATGTGGTATTTGTTACTTCTGAGATCCCGCAGAATGTTGTAATTGCAACACCGCTCAACAATATGATTGCATATTATGTTGATCCGGGAGATTCAGAGTTTGCCAAAGCTGGACTTGGATTCACAACGGATTCAGAGACAGGGTTTATCGGATTCCACTCAGAAGGAACATACAACCGTATGATTTCGGATAACTACGCAATCATGGGCTTACGTCTGTTCTGCGAGTATCTGGATGCAATTGCTTACATCTCTGTAGGAGAAGCTGATACTCAGACATTAGGAACGTTAAACGTAACGTCAGAGGCTGGATCAGAAGCAGGAACCACGAAGCTGACAGTGAAAGAGCAGCTGCTGTCAATGAGAAACTGCTGGAAGTACAAAGATGCTGCAGCTGCAACTTCAGTAACTTACGGCATGGATGTTAAGAACTGGTCTAAGTGGGACGGTGAATCAGAGATTGCTTCAACAGCAGGTCATCACATTACCTTAGTTGAGTGTGATCAGAACTACAAAGCTGTTCGTTCCGGTGATGTGACTGTAACGGTTAATCCGAGAGCATAGGAGGTAAAAAAGTATGTATAAGGTAATCAAGCATTTTATTGATCTCCATGATAACGATCATTCCTATAACGAGGGAGATATCTTCCCTCGTGAAGGAGTAGATGTCAGCAAAGAAAGAATCGAGGAGCTGGCAGGTAGCGACAATAAGCAGCACACTCCACTGATTGAACTTGTGGAAGAAGATCCGGACAATACAGCTGGTGCAGATACTGCAGAAAAAACATCAAAAGCCGGGAAGAAGAAACCTGAGAATAAAGTACCCGAAAATAAAGAGCCGGCAGAATAGGAGGATCGTATGATTGAAGATCTGAAAGCCTTGTTGGGACTGCCGGAAGAAATAGACGGAGCCTTAGAAAATAAATTACTGCTGATTTTAAAGGCCACCAAACAAAGACTGCGCTTTCTTCTCGGGGGATTGGAACCTCCGGAAGAGATGAATTATATCATCCTGGATGTGTCAATCATACGGTTCAACAGAATCGGTTCGGAAGGGCTTTCCTCTCACAGTGTTGAGGGAGAAAGCCTTTCTTGGTCGGAGAATGATTTTGCGGGATATATGGATGACATCCGGGCATATCTGGATGATCAGAAAGAATCAAAGAAAGGTAAGGTGAGATTCCTATGAGATATGACACACCAATATACTTCCAGAAACTCACCCCTGGAGAGTATGATCCGGCTACCGGTAATTACGGGGAAGACACGATATCGGAAGATATGAAGTCTGCATCAGTCATGGATACCGGTACGAATACGATGATGCTTGTCTATTCCGGAATTAAGGAAGGCAGCCTCACCATTCACCTGCAGAATCATTATGACCGGCCATTTGACAGGATTCGCGTAGGGAATAAAACATATGGCGTAGATTTCAGCAGGAAGCTTCGGACGAAGCAGGTATATGTTGTGTCGGAGGTGATGTGATGGGAGTAAAGCTGATTGGTTTTGAAAAGTTAGAGGCTAAACTGACTAAGAACATGGATATGTCTGCTGTTAAAACAGTAGTAAAGAAAAATGGGGCTGAAATGCAGAAAAAAGCTATGAAAGAAGCTCCTGTGCTCACCCATCATTTACAAAAGTCAATTATGTTGGAAATTACAGATGGCGGCATGACCGCAGAGGTTGAATCAACAGCGGAATATGCAGGTTATCAGGAATATGGAACAAGATTCATGAAAGGAAAGCCACATATACGTCCGGCATTTGATGAGCAGAAAGGTAAATTTAAGTCGGATTTGGGAAAACTTGTGAGGTGATAAGATGGATCCACAGCAGGAATTGTTCAGCGCCGTTTTGATGGCATTGAAAGAAAAATATGAGGATACGGGAGTTGGTGTGTATGACACGGATTTACCGCCTGAGGACACGCCGTATCCTTTTGTTTACCTGGCGGATTGCTCCGAGAGTGATCAGGCTACAAAAAATGAGATTATCGGCGAGACTAATCTGACGTTGAAAGTCTGGCATGATAATATACGGCAGAGAGGAACGGTATCTGGTATCTTAGCAGATATCAAAAAGATCTGCAGGTCTATCGAACATACAGCGCACTATGCCTGGAATATGCAGAGACCGACACAGAGAATCCTGCCGGATAATACAACGAAACAGCCGCTTCTTATGGGAATCCTAGAAGTGGCATTTAAATTTAGTTAGGAGATGACAATAGTGAAGAACGGAAAGTTATTTGGACTGCAGTTATTTGCAGAAGCAGTAGCAGGAAAAAAGATCGTATATCTGTACCGTATCCTGAGTACAGAGAAAGATCATGATGCAACAGCACTTGCATTTACGACAGAAAATGAACGTACAAAGTCGAAGGACGCTGATTCGACAGTGACAAAAGACGGCACAGTACGTACACCGGGAGCAGCAGAAGGAGAAATCACAGCATCAAGCCTTTTAAAAAAAGGAGATAAGTTCATCGATGAGCTGGAAGCAGCACTCGATGATGACGAAAAGATGGAGATCTGGGAAGTAAACTTAGCAGAGCCGCAGGCGAGCTCGACTGATAAATTTAAGGCAAAATACTTCCAGGGATATCTTACGGAAATTGATAAGACATCCAATGCAGAGGATAATGTTGAGTTATCGTTGACATTTGGGCTGGAAGGAAAAGGCGTAGATGGCTATGCAACGGTTACTGCAGAACAGCAGGAAGTAGCAGCATATGTATTTGCAGACACTCAGAAGACAGGAGCTTAAGAGGACGAGAAGATTCGTCCTCTTTTTGATGTGCGACATCGCACAGAAGGGAGATAAAACAATATGATGGAACTTACAATCAATGGAACAGTATATCAGTTTAAATTCGGAATGGGATTCTTAAGAGAAGCAAATAAGCTTACCGTAGTTCCGGTTCAGGGAATGCCGGGAACCACAAAAGAAATAGGAGCAAGGTATCTGATCGCTAGTGTTGTGGTTGATCAGGAACCGAACGCGCTAGTAGATCTGTTAGATTTGGCAAATAAGGGAGAGAATCCAAGAGTAACAAAGGCAATGTTAGATTCTTACATTGATTCGGAAGAGGTAGACATCGATGAACTCATGGAGAAAACAAAAGATTTTTTATCGAAAGCAAATGCTACCAAGAAAGCAGTGAAAGAGATTTTGAAAGAGTACGAAGAACAGATGGCGAAGAAGAAGGCTCAGGAGCTGTAGAAGAAGACCTATATAAGACCGTAGCAAGGAATTGCTTCCGGTATTTTGGCTTCACGTCATTTAAACAGGTGGATCAGCTGACATTGGCAGAATATGAACTTATGATGGAGGCTTTAGAACTTCGGATGCTTGACGAAAGTTTACATGAACATCGTCAGGCATTTTTGAATTTTGCGGTAAAGGCAGAAAAGAAAGCCGGTAAAGGCAAGACCAAACCAGTTTACAAGAGATTCCGGCAGTTCTTTGATTTCGATAAAGAACTGAAAAAAATGAAGAATCGAAGGAAACCATCCAGATTTGCTGGAATAACTAAACTGCTGGATAGAGAGGAGTGAGAGGATGGCAGAGTCGTATAGTGTAAAAGCAATATTATCAGCGCAGGACAAAAACTTTTCATCCGTTATGAAATCATGCCAGGGATATGCAAATAATCTGAAAACAACTCTCACCGGTGGTCTTGGATTCGGTGCAATGGCTGCAATCGGTGGAAAGGCAATGTCACTGGTGACAAATTCAGTCGGTGATTTGTCGAAAGAGACGATAGAAACATCGGATTCCATGTATAAGTTGCAGGCAGCTATGAGATTTTCCGGGTATTCCGAAGCGGAAATACAGAGAATAGCCGGAGCAACAGGTACATTAAAAACATATGCAGATAAAACAGTATTCTCCCTGCAGGATGTTATGAGTACATTCGGCTCACTTTCGGCAAATGGAATCAAAGACGCAGACAAGTTGACGGAAGCAGTCGGTAATGCAGTTGCTGTATTTGGTGGAGGTGCAAAGGAATATTCCTCGGTAGCACTTGCGTTTTCACAGGCAATGGCAGCAGGAGCTTTACATGCTCAGGATTGGAACCAGATCATTAATGCCAGTCCGCAGCTTGCTGGAGGCTTACGGAAAGAGTTGATTAAGCTGAATCCAACATTAGGGAACGACTTCAAAGGAGCAATGGAAGAGGGCGCAATTACTGCGGACATGCTCGGACAGGCTATCAATAACATTGGTATGACTGACATGGCGAAAGAAGCAGCCACATCCGTAACAACATTTGAAGGTGCTATGGGTAACTTGGAGGCATCTGCAGTAAGCGGAATGATGAAGCTTTATGATACATTCGCAAAGCCTAAAGTGATTGATGCAATCAATGGGATGACCGGTAAGGTGGAGGCTGGATTTGACAAGCTGTCTACGGGTATCCCGAAAACAATCGAGATTATATCGCCATACTGGGACGTTTTTAAAGACGATGCGGTGAAAGTGGGAAAAGCCTTTGGAGAAGCAGCTAAATCAATCGTTGGAGAAGTGGAAAATCTTACTGGTGCATTTGGGAAAAAAGAAAGCGTAGAAAACTTTTCGGATTCTCTCGGGACTGCAACAGATGCATTAACTACATTTGCGGATTTTCTAAAAGATCATGATAAAGAAGTGGCAAAAGCAATTACGCTGTTACCGAAATTATATGTTGCTTTTAAAGGCTTTAAAATAGTCAGTGCAGTTGCCCCTGGTGTAAAAACTTTTGCGGGCGCAATTGTAAGTATGACAGGAAAAGGAATAGCAACACTGGCAGGTAAATTATTCGGTGTGGCAGCGGGTGAAAAAGCGGTAGGCACTGCAAGCAAAGAATCGTCAGGGACTATCGTAGAATCAGCAAAAGCATTTGTAGCAATTGGCGCGGGAGTAGCATTGATAGCGGCAGGATTTTCCCTTTTGGCATATTCAGCCGTGCAAATCGCACAAGCTGGACCACTGGCAGCAGGAGTACTGATCGGCATGACGGTTGCAGTGGCAGGCTTAATGGTTGCTGCCAAAAATGTGGCGTCGGCTATGACGGCCGGAGCAACCGGATTCATTGCCTTTGGTGCAGCTGTCCTGATTGCGGCAGCGGGGATTGCTGTATTATCACTGGCGGCTGTTAATCTGGCGAATGCGGGACCGCTTGCTATAGGCTGTATGGTTGGTATGGTTGCGGCAATTGCCGGACTTGCCCTTGGCGCAGCAGCACTAGGACCGGCATTGACAGCCGGAGCAGTAGGTCTCGTTGCCTTTGGTGTAGCTATATTACTGGTTTCAACCGGAGCACTGCTGGCAAGTGTTGGGCTTGCCATAGTAGCAGGTGTGCTTCCGACCATTGTGCAATATGGAATTCAGGGAGCGGCTTGCATCGCAACCCTCGGAGCAGGCATGATCGTGTTTGGCGCTGGAGCTACAGTAGCTGGAGCAGGATGCATTGTTCTTGGCGCCGGACTTGTAGTGGTAGGTGCCGGACTTACGGTAGTTGGCGCAGCTGTCCTGATTGCGGCAGCGGGTGTGTTGCTTCTGGCAGCGGGAACACTGGCCCTTGGCGCCAGTCTTACGGTAGCTGGGGCAGGACTTCTATTGATGGGAGCTGCATTCCCTGCTGTATCATCCGGAGCTTTAGCAACGGTAGGAGCACTGACAGCCTTAACAGCATTATCATTAGGTCTTGCGGCCGGAATGGGAGCATCGGCTGTTGTAGTGGTTGCGTTTGGAGCAGCTATGGCAGGTGGCGCAGTTGGCACCCTTGCAATGGTGGTAGCATTAAAGTCTGTCAATTCAAGCATGAAATCCATAGCCGGTAATGCCAAAAGCGCCCAAAGCTCGCTCACGAGTATGCGAGCCAGTGTAAATGTGGTAAATTCCGGATTGGATGCGTTGGGAAGTAGAGCAAAGTCGGCAGTTAATACATTGGTAAGACAATTTTCAAACGCAGAAGGAAAAGCAAGGAGCTCCGGGAATGCTGTTGGAAACAACTTCAATAACGGAGTCCGCAATGGAATGAACCGGGCAGTATCCACAGCAAGATCCATGTCTGTATCCACGGTAGTGGCAATGCGATCAGCCGGATCCGGTTCATACAGCTGTGGTGTGTATATAGGCGCTGGTCTTGCAAATGGTATGGCGAGTCAGGTCGGACGTGTAAGATCTGTCGCAGCGCAGTTGGCAGCTGCAGCAGAGGCGGCAATTAGGGCGAAGGCGCAGATTCACAGTCCGTCAAGGGTGTCTGACAAATTAGGTAGTTATTTTGGCATTGGATGGGTTAATGCAATATTAGGAAAAGTTAAACTCGCAAGAAAAGCTGCAGCACAGCTGGTTCAAATACCAGAGCTGGCAACAATACCGGATATTGGCATGAATATTCGAACAAGTATCGATGATTTGAATGATGATTATGAATACACCAGAAATGAAACTTATACCATTTACATCCCTGTCGAAGTAGATGGCCGGCAGGTGGCAAAGGCAACGGCGAAATACACAAAAGAAGAAATTGAACAGCAGCAGAAAAGAGATCTTCGAAAGAAAGGCATGAGATAAGGAGGGCAGATATGTATAAATTTGTAGACACTACAGAGAGACAGGAAGAGCAGATACTGCCCTCCGAAGCTCTCAATTTTAACGGAGTCTATTTTGAAAATGTAATCCCCGGATATCGGACACTATATGTGTCCGGCCGGGAGATGATCGAAACAGAAATTACAGATTTGGATACGGAGATTATGGATGGATCCAGATATCGAAGAAAACGGTATAAGCCGAGAACGATCACTGTCGGGTATCAGCTGATCGCTAAGAGTAATGCGGAATTCCGGAATGCTTATAACAAATTGAATTCATTACTTGATGTGGCAGAAGCGAAGCTGATCTTCTTGGACGAACCGGATAAGTATTATGTTGGAACGAAGGTGAATGCCGGCGATGTGCCGCATGGCAGGAATGGAATCACTGCAGAAATTGAGTTCTATTGCTCAGATCCATTTAAATATTCCGTAGAAGAGTACGAGGTTGCGCCAACTGCAGATGACGGGACAACATTTGTTGTTGATTATAAAGGAACGTATAAAGCACATCCAACGTTCGAAGCAGTGATGGAAAATGGAGAGAATGGATTTGTCGGATTCGTTGATCAGGATAAACATATTTTACAGTTCGGAAACATCGAAGAGGAAGATGGGGAGACGTACAAAGAAAATGAGACATTGGTTACGCTTCAGGACTTTTTCAATGCACCGGATGATACATCTGGAACGGATTTTATGCATCCTTTCTACGGAGCAAAAGGATCCCTCGGAACATCAACATGGTTTAATACCAAATTCCTCTCTTTGAAGTCTGCAGGGCAACAGGTTGGCCGCGCAAACGGTGGACTCAGAACCATCATTCTTCCGGCGGACTCAATCGGTGATCAGGAAGGGTGTCAGAACTTTTATTCTTATTTCCATATCCTGTTTTATGCCGGATTGATGGGACAGACCGGAGAAATGTGTATTAACTACCTGACAGCGGACGATAAGCTTATTGCCGGTGTGAACTGGTATAAATCGGATATGAGCGGAAATACAGGACATTATGATCTAGTCTGCTACAATCCGAACAAGAAGAGTACCGATCAGCAGGCGGGACGTGTGCTGAAAACGTACACTTATATGACAAGTCATCTGTGGAAGCAAAATCCGTGGTACTGGAACTGGGGACATTGTGATCTTAGAAAAGAAGGCAGTAAACTTACATTTTTCTATAATGGCAGTTATCCGAGCTTCAATATTCCGGAAATAGCGGATATGAAATGTGCCAAGATTCAGATTGCGATTAAGCAGAGAGGAACAAGATCAGGGAATAAGTATCTTACATACAACGGGATCAATGCTTTTTATTTTCAGAAGTTACATGTAAAAAAATGGAGAGATGTACCGAATAAATTTGCGCAGGACTGCAGTTTGATTGCAAATTGTTCAGATGGATCAATTCGGATGAATGGTCTGCCAAAGCCGGATCTGGGAGCTCTTGGGAATGACTGGGAAACATTTTGCTTGAAGCCGGGAGTTAATCAGGTTCAATGCTTGTGCTCCAGCTGGGCGAAGAAACCGACGTTTAAAATGAAGTACAGGGAGGTGTTCTTGTGATCATATATTTTGCTGACAGGGCAATGAACATTCTTGGATCAGCATCTACCGGACTGCCGAAGGGACTAATGATTACAAATGATAAAAAGACAGAAGAAATATCCGAAGGTGTGGCAATCTTTGAATGCAATCTGGATGAGGACGAAGAACAGGAAGTTGATGTGAAGAAGCTTGCTGCAGTTGGAAATTTTATCCTAAAACAGGGCGCAGACAGCAGTGAAGCTGAAGTATATACAATCATTGATTCGACGATTGATCCGATCAAAAAAGATGCATCTATCTATGCGGAAGATGCAGGACTGGACCTGTTGAATGAGGTAGTCGGAGCGTATGCTGCAGATAAAGCTTATAACATTGCCTATTACATTAATAAATTTGCGTATGATTCCGGATTTGAAATCGGAATCAATGAGGTAAGTAATCTTACAAGAAAGTTGTCCTGGGACGGTGAAGACACAGCGACAAAGAGATTACTGAGTGTAGCTACACAGTTTGACAACGCTGAGATTGGATTTGGCTTCAAAGTCGAGAATATGACTGTGACCGGAAAATACATAAATGTGTATAAGAATAGGGGGAATGATTCGGGTGTTACCTTGACTGTTGGCAAAGAGGTTAGCGGATTTCGAATCAAGAGTTCTATCGCAGATCTTGCAACAGCATACCGCTGTACCGGCGGAACACCGGAAGGATCAGAAAAACCGATTACATTAAATGGTTATAAGTATGATGACGGAGATTTTTATGTAGAAGGATCCTATGTGAAATCCCGGAAAGCACTGGAAAAGTGGAGCCGGTATCAGATTAAGACAGAAAAGAATAAGAATGATGTTGGACATATCGTAAAATCCTTTACATACGATACGACATCGAAATCTGAATTGTGCAATCGAGCCGTATCCAGTCTTAAGAAGATCTGTGATGAAGCTGTTACCTATGAGGTAGAGTTGTTATATCTTCCAGATGGGGTGAAGGTAGGTGACACGGTATCCATTGTTGATGATGACGATAATATATATCTTACTGCAAGAATGTTGAAATTAGAGATGTCAGAATCGAACGATACAAAAGAAGCAGAGCTAGGGGATTATGTAAGACAGGGAAGCGGTATTGATGCAAAAGTTATGGAGTTGGCAGAACAATTCCAAGGCTTGGCGAAGAATCGTAATTTCTACACCTGGACCGCTTATGCAGATGATGAAAAAGGGACTGGAATATCGATTGAATCATATGGAAAAGATTACCTTGGGATTGCAACAAACCGACTTATAAAAGAGGCAGATATTTCTGATCCGACACAGTACACATGGGTAAAGATAAAAGGTGAGCAGGGCATTCCGGGAACAGCGGGTAAAGATGGTAAAACAACATATTTCCATATGAAATATTCGGCGGTACCGAACCCGACATCATACAGTGACATGACGGAAACACCAAACAAATATATTGGAACCTATGCAGATTATGAACTGGATGACAGTACAGACCCATCGAAATATACGTGGGGAAAATTCCAAGGCGACAACGGCGAAGATGGTGCAGATGGAATTCCAGGGAAAAATGGAGAGAACGGCGAGACGAGTTATGTGCATTTTGCTTATGCGACCAGTGCGGATGGAAAAACTGGATTTTCGACAACAGATACTGTCGGGAAAACATATATGGGACAGTATGCAGATTTTGAAAAAGCTGATTCTGAAGATCCGACAAAGTATCGGTGGAGTAAATTTCAAGGTCCCCAGGGCCCACAAGGTGAACAAGGACCACAAGGCTTGCAGGGGTTACAAGGTGAGAAAGGTGAACAGGGTATCCCCGGTCCAACAGGAGAGACAGGTGCCACCGGAGCAACAGGTCCCCAAGGACCGGCAGGCAAAGATGGAACGAACGGAAAGACCAGTTACTTCCATATAAAATATTCCCCTGTAGAGAATCCAACCTCATCTCAGATGTCAGAAATACCGAATACCTATATCGGAACCTACGTGGACTATACAGAACAGGATTCGACAGATCCAAGCAAATATACCTGGTACAGATTCCAAGGCTTACAGGGCGCACAGGGAACACAGGGAATCCCAGGAACCAATGGTGCAGATGGGAAAACATCATACTTGCACATTAAATACTCCAATGATGGCGGTAAGACATTCACATTAAATTCTGGAGAAACAGTCGGGGATTACATTGGACAGTGTACGGACTTTAATCGGGCGGATCCTACTACGGTGGGAGCTTATACATGGAGTAAGATCAAAGGTGAAACAGGAGCGAAAGGCGAAAAAGGAGATAAGGGAGCCACAGGAGCTACAGGTCCTCAGGGACCTCAGGGAGTGAAAGGTGATACTGGTGCGACCGGACCACAAGGACCACAAGGTGTAAAAGGTAATACAGGACCACAAGGACCACAGGGGCCACAAGGGCAGACAGGAACAGCTGGTAAAGATGGACAAATGCTCTATGCGACATGCGATACTGCAGCTGGAACCGTAGCGAAAGTTGCAAGTTTGGCGGCTGGTTCACTTTCGTTAAAAGCCGGGGCGACCGTAGCTGTTAAATTTACTTACGCAAACACTGTATCCAGCCCAACGCTTAACATTGCTGGTACAGGTACAAAAGCAATGTATATCCAAGGTGTCCGGGATGTATATTGGACCGACGGAGCAACCGTAACCTTCACATATGACGGTATAAACTGGAGAGTGGCATCCGAACCAGTATATGCTCCAACAGCTACGATCGGTAATGCTGCTGGATTCAATGTGTTTATAGATGGAACCAGTGTACAAGTTAGGAAGGGGACTGAAGAACTTGCATCCTTCAAAGGTGACGAGATTCGATTAGGAGAGGGTGTCGATTGCGCAAAGGTATTTATAGGAGATTTGGAAATAGGTGTAGATGGAGCAGAAACATATCTTAGAAATTCATCTACGAGAATTTCAACGAAAGCATCTCATGAGGGCGGCTCGGCATCAGTACCGTCCGTAGTAGTTAATGATATGGATACGTATGTGAATGGCAGAGGTATGAGTAGCCTGATCGATTTCTATCCTAGAAACGTACATAGGATGACTACAGGAACCAAAGTGTTAACTGCTGGCAAGACTGGAACATCAAGACAATTATTTAGCAACTCAGAAATTAATAGTTTGTTGGGTGTTAGCAATAGCTCAAATGGAAATACGGCAGTGATGGTATCGAATGGTGATGGGGCTGCTACTGGCGTGCATGTAGAAGGATGCACTTATCAGAATGGAGCTTGGCATGCAGTATTTAATACCAATATTGGTTCAGTGCCGATTAGAATAAATTTTATTATTACTTACTGGGGATAAAATCTGTACCAAGGAAGTATTATGAGATTATATGCGAGGTAGTTTCCAAGAAATGAATACTTCTTGGAAAACTTCTCCTTCTGCTGTATAATGTCGGTGGAAAGAGAATGAATTACATGAATGAAAATAAAGATTACAATACAAGAGAAAAAATGTATGACATAATGAACACAACACAGAGCAATTATTCGAATATGTTAAAAAGACTCCAAAGAAGAAAAATGTTTTCAAACTTTGTAATTACATATTATAGTATTGCGTTAATTGTATATTCGCTTACGGCGAAGTTTTTTCCAAAAATATTTAATGAAAACATATCAAATTACTTTAACATTATACTGTCCATTGTTGTTTTAACTTATTCATTGATTATAGCAAATGCAAAGTACTCAGAAAGAATACATTCAGCAGAAAGAATATTAAATGAAGTTAAAGCAAAAAAGAGAGAATTGAAAGACGAGAATGCTCAAGAAAAACGTAAAGAATATGAAAATATTATGTCAAAAGCAGAGTATCGCTCTGAAATAGACTTTTTTCGCACATTAAAGCAAAAATGTAAAAATAATGATGTGCGCTGGTTTTTTTATAAAATTGATTTAAAGAATATGGAGGATGAAGAAGAAGCTAAAAAAATAAAAGAGTATTTGAGTGAAAATTTTCCATTTGTTCAACAGTTTAAAATAATACTTCAGTATATGGGCGAAGGCATAATTATTGTTATTCCAATTTTTATTTTTGCACTTTGCTTTATATGGAATTGAATTAGTTAGAGAGGTAGAAACCTCTCTTTTTCTATGCAAAGAGGTGAAAACATGGAAATCAGAGCGAGACCGTAAGGTCTTATTTTTTTATACCTATTTTAAGAAGAAAGGAAAGCATATGGCGACAATTATCTCAGCCTGCATATCTGCAGGAGTAACTCTAGTAGTGTGTTTGATTCAGCAAGAGAAGACAAGATCTCTTATGGAGTATAAGCTGGATGAACTCACGAAAAGAGTTGATAAGCATAATAATACAATAGAACGTACTTACCACCTGGAAGAGCAGATGGCATTACAGGAAGAAAAAATGAAGGTAGCAAATCATAGAATTTCAGATTTAGAAGAGAGGGTGAATTAAATGAAAGATTGGAAGAATTGGGCGAAATGTGCCGGGATTAGGGCAATTAAAACTGTAGCACAGACTGCAGTAGCAACAATCGGAACAGCAACAGCACTCGGACAGGTGGATGCAAAACTTGTAATTTCAGCATCGATTCTGTCAGGAGTTTTATCATTGTTAACCAGCATTGCCGGATTACCGGAATGTAACACAGAGGGCGAGTAATCGTCCTCTTATTATTTATGTGCGACGTCGCACAGAAAGGAGCAATTATGGCACATTTATTTATTATAGCCGGACACGGAGCCGGTGACAGTGGAGCTGTTGGATATGGTTACACAGAAGCAGAGAGAGTCCGGGCACTCGCAAGACGAATTGTAGCGTATGGAGGAAGTAATGTTACTCTGGGAGACGTGAGTCGGAACTGGTACGCCGACAAAGGCATCAGCTCGCTGAATATTCCAAAAAGCTATCAGATCCTGGAACTGCATATGGACAGCGGAGTATCGACAGCCAAAGGCGGTCATGTGATCATCAAAGAAGGATATAATCCGGATGCATATGATACAGCACTTGCTAACTTCATTGGTTCATTCTTTCCCGGCAGAGCAAATAAGGTTGTAGGCAGAGCGCATCTTGCCAACGTCAATCGTGCCTCCGCAAAAGGTTACAGCTACCGGTTACTGGAAAATGGATTCATTACAAACAAAACAGATCTTACGAAATTCAATGAGAAAATTGATGATCTGGCAAGAGGAATCCTTAAGTCCTTCGGTATTGCACCAGCAGCACCGGTAGCACCAGTTAAGAAGAAAGCAGAACCAATCGACGGAGAGATTAAGGCTGGTGGAGTATTCCAGAACAAGACTGATAAGTTCGGTACAATCTCATATCAGGCTCACATGAGAGGATTTGGATGGGGTAACTGGCAGTCCGATGGCTTAATGGTTGGTTCTACCGGTCAGAACCGTAGAATTGAAGCACTGCATATTAAACCAGATGGTGAAACAGATGTTGTAGTTCACATGAAGAGCATCGGCAACAAAGAATACAAGAACATCACCAAAGACACTCTGATCGGAACCACCGGACAGAACAGAAGATTGGAAGCAATCCGGATCACCGGAAAGGAATCTTTCTACCTGTACAGAGTCCACCAGAAGAGTATTGGCTGGTCAGAATGGGCCAACAACGGAGAGTGGGCTGGTACGACCGGAAAAGGACTGCAGATGGAAGCACTTGAGATCAAGAAATCTATGTTCAGCGTTGAACCACATGTACAGAGCAAAGGCTGGTTGTCACCAAGAGCCGCAGAAAATGTGATCGGTATCACCGGCCATGCATTACGCCTGGAAGCGATCCGGATCAATCCATACGGAAAGACAATTAAAGCAAAAGCACATATCCAGAGCAAAGGTTGGGTGAATTACGGCGTGATCACCAAAGACACGATTATCGGAACTGTTGGCGAAAAGAAACGTATCGAGTGCTTATGTTTTGAAGGCGACTTTGAATACCGTGTTCATATCCAGGGTTCTGGATGGACAGACTGGACAAAAGCGGATGGTGTGGCAACCCTTGGAACTGTAGGTCAGGAACTTAGAATTGAGGCTATTCAATTTAGATGATTTTTGCTAAAATGTAGCATATAAATAGGTAAAAATCCACTTTATAGGTTATAGCAAAAAGGTCATCCAATTCGGACATTGTACCTGCCGTCCGTCACAATACTGCGTCAGTATCGGCTGCTTGACATTCGGTCTGGAAAGATAATCGGCAAACAATTCATCCACTATCACAGAGATCGTATCATAGATATTCCGTTCCGGAATCCATTTGTGATCAAATGCGGTTGAAGAAGTGATCGTAAAATCATATCCGCGGTTCCGGTAAAATTCTGTATATACCCGGTTCAGAGTAAAAGACATGATTGCCAGTACGTTTGCCCGGATGGTATCCTCCGGCCAGGTCGCGTAGATTTCACTGGAAGCTACATTTTTGATATAATCCTTATACTTCACATAATAGTTTTTGGCAGTGGAGTCGCGTGGACTTCCATCATGAACTACGATGTATTCCGGGACCACGACGCGGCTTAAGACAATCTCTCCGGATTCGAAGGTCGGCTGGATCTCGTCTTCGGGAATCTTAGGCGGATAGGTGGCATATAATGTATGAGCCGGAATGACGAATACGGTTTCCTCGTTTTCGGGATTGTCGATTGGTTTCATGCTGACATTCTGAATGGCAGTGACATCGGCGAGAATTTCAGCACCGGCAATACTGACCGACTCGAAGCCTTCGGCGGTGATCTGCATGGTATATTCGGAATATGGCTGGACTTCAATTTCTGGATTCAGGCTGTATTCTAACGGTGGTGCCGCAAGATCAATCGTATCGGTCTGCCCGGAACTGTCGGTAGTAAGTTGTTCTAACTGAGCTTCTGGAACACCCGTGTAGTAGATGGAAATCTGAGCCCCCTGAATCGGATAGGCAGAGATGTCAGATACGAGATTAATCTGCAGACGGCCTTTGTCGGGAGTATCCTGAGTGGTTGGAGTCGTTCCGTTCATAAAATAGGACCTCTTTTAAGACTCTGTTACTGACAGAGTATGCAAAAATAAGAAAAATGTGAAGATACAGGGAATAAAAGAGATAGATTGTTACACAAAGTATGGAACATCTTAAAAATAACAGAAACAGGAGCGTAGAACAGAGCATGAAAAGAAGGTGTTTACGGATATATAGAAAAAGAAGAAAAAAGAAATTAATCATCCTGATTCTGACATGCATTCTCTTTCTTGGAACCGCAGCAGCAGAAAGGGGCGGATACCTGGAACTTGAACAATTTGGTTCAAATAAAAAACAAGATATTCCTTATCAGAAAGTATCCATAACGGAAGAAGAGAACACGGAGAAATATTATTATCAGCAGTTGCCGACTGAACAAAGGCAGGTCTATCAGGAAATTCTGGAAGGTGTCAGAAACCACACGGAGGAAATTTATGTACATAACGCGGATGTAGATGAGACAAATCAGATTTTTCAGAAGCTGATGAAGGATCAGCCGGACATCTTCTGGTGTGACGGGACAGCAACGGCTACGACTCATAAAGGAACAGAAAGTTATACCGTCCTGAAACCGAAATATTTTTACACAGCAGAAGAAAGCCAGAAGATGCAGACCGCGATTATGCAGGCGGCAGAGAAGTGGCTGGCAGATCTGGATGCCGATGCAGATGACTATCACAAAATTCTCTATGTATATGGAAAAATCGTAGATGAAGTAGAGTATGATGAGAGCGCGCCGGATAATCAGAATATCTACAGCGTATTTGTCAATCAGAAATCTGTATGTGCTGGATATTCGAAAGCAACGCAGTATTTGTTGGAACGGCTTGGCGTGTTCTGTACTTATGTGACGGGAAAGACGACGGAAGGCGGAAACCATGCGTGGAATCTGGTGAAATGTAACGGCGATTATTATTATGTCGACACAACCTGGGGAGATCCGGTGTTCCAACAGGAAGAAGGAGAAAATACATCCCAGGATGCAGAACAAAATTCAGGTCAAGATGCAGAGGCTTCTGGTAATAAGGCAAATATCAGCTATGATTATCTGTGTTGTGATGATACGCAGTTATTTCAGACACATATTCTGGATAAGGATACACAGATGCCAGAGTGCAGCAAGATGGATTGCAATTATTACGTGGTAAACGGAATGTATTACACACAGTATGATGCCAAGAAGGTACTGGAAGCCATGAACCAGGCTATCTGGGCGAAGAAAAGTGCTACAATTTTTAAATTCGCAGATACATTCGTCTACAGTCAGGCGCACGATGACATTTTCCAGAAAGAACTTGCAAAAGCAGTGCAGAATCTGGCGGATTACTATGGAGTATCGCAGGTGAAGTACCAGTACATCGATGACCCGAGATTACACAAGATTGTAATATTTTGGCAGTATTCATAAAAAAACAAAAATATCCGTTGAAAATCCTCGGATTATGTAGTATAATTTTTACAATTTGTGAAGACATAAATTGTCTGGTACCGATGGATGAAAAACGAGGCGGTTTTGTGCTTGCACAAACTGCCTTTTATTCTGTATTTTTAAGAAAAATTCTTTGTAACAACGAATTTTTTTTGCCCAAATATAGAAAATGTACCTGAAGTACAGCAGTATGGATTCATGAAAAAAGAAAAAGAAACACAGAAGGGAAAAGGTGAATATATGAAAGCATTTCTTATATTAGAAGACGGGACTGTCTTTACCGGAACCAGTATCGGTTCGACAAAAGACATGATTAGCGAGATAGTGTTTAATACTTCAATGACAGGTTATCTGGAGGTATTAACCGACCCTTCTTATGCGGGACAGGCCGTAGTAATGACCTATCCATTGATTGGAAATTATGGCATCACACCGGATATGGAGTCAAGGAAGGCATGGCCGGATGGATATATCGTAAGAGAACTTTCCAGAATGCCAAGCAACTTCCGTTGTGAAGGAACACTTCAGGATTTCCTGAAAGAACAGGATATTCCAGGAATTGCAGGAATTGATACACGTGCCCTTACGAAGATTCTTCGTGAAAAGGGAACCATGAACGGAATGATCACCACGAACGAGAATTACAACTTAGATGAGATTCTCCCAAAACTGAAGGCATATACAGTTGGTGATGTGGTATCAAAAGTAACATGTGATGAAAAATATGTCTTAGAAGGCAATGGACCGAAGGTTGCTCTTATGGACTTCGGTGCAAAGAAGAACATTGCCAAGTCTTTAAATGAACGCGGCTGTGAAGTTACAGTTTATCCGGCAGGAACAAAAGCAGAAGAAATCATTGCTGCTAATCCGGACGGCATTATGTTGTCTAACGGGCCTGGAGATCCGGAAACATGCGTATCTATTATCGAAGAGATCAAGAAGTTATACAATACTGATATTCCTATTTTTGCAATTTGTCTCGGACATCAGCTTATGGCACTTGCAAATGGTGCAAAGACTTATAAGTTGAAATATGGACACCGCGGCGGTAATCATCCGGTGAAGGATCTGACAAATAACAGAGTATACATTTCTTCACAGAACCATGGTTATGCAGTTGATGGTACAACCATTGATCCGGCTATCGCAAAAGAAGCATTTATCAATGTAAATGACGGAACCAACGAAGGACTTGCATACGAAGGAAAGAATATTTTCACAGTTCAGTTCCACCCGGAGGCTTGTCCTGGACCACAGGATTCCGGATACCTGTTTGATAGATTTATGGATATGATGAAAGGAGCAAAATAATGCCTAGAATTAAAGATATTAAGAAAGTATTAGTAATTGGCTCTGGCCCTATTATCATTGGACAGGCAGCGGAGTTTGACTATGCAGGTACACAGGCCTGCCGTTCATTAAAAGAAGAAGGTCTGGAAGTAGTCCTTTTGAACTCTAACCCGGCTACGATCATGACAGATAAAGATATCGCAGACCGCGTATACATCGAGCCTCTGACAGTTGAGGTGGTAGAACAGCTGATCTTAAAGGAAAAACCAGACAGTGTCCTTCCTACACTGGGTGGACAGGCAGCACTGAATCTGGCTATGGAGCTGGATGAGAATGGATTCCTTGAAAGAAACAACGTACGTCTGATCGGTACTACTTCTGAGACGATCAAAAAGGCCGAAGACCGTCTGGAATTCAAGATGACAATGGAAAAAATCGGCGAACCTTGTGCAGCTTCTAAAGTCGTAAAGGATGTACAGGCTGGTATCGAATTTGCTGAAAGTATCGGATATCCGGTTGTACTTCGTCCGGCTTACACACTTGGTGGAAGCGGCGGCGGAATCGCGGATAACAGAACAGAACTCGTAGAGATCCTGGAAAACGGACTTCGTCTTTCACGTGTTGGGGAAGTTCTGGTAGAACGTTGCATCGCAGGATGGAAAGAGATCGAGTACGAAGTAATGCGTGACAGCAATGGTAACTGCATTACCGTATGTAATATGGAAAACCTGGACCCTGTAGGTGTACATACCGGAGACAGTATCGTAGTAGCACCTTCTCAGACACTGAGCGATAAAGAGTACCAGATGCTCCGTACATCTGCTCTTAATATTATCAGTGAGTTAAATATCACTGGTGGATGTAACGTACAGTATGCGCTGAATCCAGATTCATTTGAGTACTGTGTAATCGAGGTTAACCCTCGTGTAAGCCGTTCTTCTGCACTTGCATCTAAGGCAACAGGATATCCGATTGCCAAGGTTGCAGCAAAGATCGCTCTTGGATATACACTGGACGAGATCAAGAACGCAGTAACAAAGAAGACATACGCAAGTTTCGAGCCTATGCTTGACTACTGTGTTGTAAAGATCCCGAGACTTCCATTTGATAAGTTCATCAGCGCAAAACGTACACTGACAACACAGATGAAAGCGACCGGAGAAGTTATGAGTATCTGTGATAACTTCGAGGGAGCACTTATGAAAGCCATCCGTTCTCTGGAACAGCATGTAGACAGCCTTATGTCTTATGACTTCTCTTATTTAAAAGGAGAAGAACTGTTAGAAGAACTGAAAGTTGTAGATGACCGTCGTATCTGGAAGATCGCAGAAGCAATTCGTCAGGGCATCAGCTACGAAGACATTCACAGAATTACAAAGATTGACAACTGGTTCATTGACAAGATCGCAATTCTCGTAGAGATGGAACAGAAATTAAAGACAGAAGAATTAACAGCAGAGACATTAAAAGAAGCAAAACGCTTAGAGTTCCCGGATAATGTGATCGCAGAACTGACAGGAAAGACAGAGCGTGAGATCCATGACCTTCGTCATGATAATGGCATCACAGCTTCTTATAAGATGGTTGATACCTGTGCGGCTGAGTTCGCAGCAGAGACACCATATTACTACTCTGTATTCGGAAGTGAGAATGAAGTAGTTGAAACTTCCGGCAAGAAGAAAGTACTGGTACTTGGTTCCGGACCGATCCGTATCGGACAGGGTATCGAGTTCGACTTCTGTTCTGTACATTGTACATGGGCGTTTGCCAAAGAAGGATACGAGACGATTATTGTAAATAACAACCCTGAGACAGTAAGTACAGACTTCGATATCGCTGACAAGCTGTATTTCGAGCCTCTGACACCGGAAGATGTAGAAAGTATCGTAGATCTGGAAAAACCGGACGGAGCAGTTGTACAGTTCGGTGGACAGACAGCGATCAAGCTGACAGAATCTCTTATGAAGATGGGCGTTCCGATCCTTGGAACATCTGCTGAAAATGTAGATGCAGCCGAAGACCGTGAGCTGTTTGATGAGATTCTTGAGCAGTGCGAGATCCCAAGACCGACAGGTGGAACTGTATTTACAGCAGAAGAAGCGAAGAAAGTTGCAAACAGACTGGGTTATCCGGTACTGGTAAGACCTTCTTACGTACTTGG